>OLSB01000183.1_pt1 | contig 74894 bp, 67 predicted proteins | sample 1672071 | NCBI WGS metagenome assembly OLSB01 (sample SAMEA3136642, study PRJEB25190) | human gut metagenome | biome: human gut; feature: human-associated habitat; material: faeces | place: Austria | collected 2013
ATCTACTAATTTTAAATTTTTATTAAATTACTTATTTAATTAAAATACATAAAAAAATAAGAATATTACTACCAAATTTATATAATAGTAATACTCTTTTTCTTATTTTTTATTCTTTAATATTTTTTAATGTTCTAACCTAAAAATTTTACAAGTATTTTTTAGTGTTTATATTTTTATTTCATCTCTTCTTTTATTTTTACAAGTGTATTTAATGCGTCTATTGGAGTTAACTCATTTATATTAACTTTATCAAGTTGATGTGCAATTTCTGCTAATTTAAAATTATACATATCTAATTGTCCAGAAACCTGCTTTTTGTTTTCTTTTTCATTTTTATTGTTTGTTAATATATTTTTTCTTTCTATAGATTTTAATATTTCATTTGCTCTTTGAGTAACTATTTTGGGAACTCCTGCAAGTTTTGCAACATGTACACCATAGCTTTCATCAGTTCCACCAGACACAATTTTTCTTAAAAAGATTACATCTTCTCCTTTTTCTTTTACTGCTATAGAATAATTTTTTACGCCATCTAATGTATTCTCTAATCTTGTTAATTCATGATAATGTGTTGCAAATAATGTTTTCGCTCCACATTTTTCTTTATCTGCAATAAATTCTGCAACAGCCCAGGCTATGGCTAATCCATCATAAGTTGAAGTTCCTCTTCCTATTTCGTCAAGTATTACTAGACTGTTTGAAGTTGCTTCTTTTAGAATATCTGCTACTTCCATCATTTCTACCATAAATGTGCTTTGTCCCATACTTAAATCGTCAGAAGCACCAACTCTTGTAAAAATTTTGTCAACTACGCCTATATGTGCCGAAGTTGCTGGCACAAAACTTCCTACTTGTGCCATTAATGTAATTAACGCTACTTGCCTCATATATGTAGATTTACCTGCCATGTTTGGTCCTGTTATTATAGATAATCTATTTTCCATTTTATCTAGATAAGAATCATTAGCTACAAAACTGCCACTTGGAAGCATTTTTTCTATTACTGGATGTCTTCCTTCTTTTATGTCTATTATTCCACTATTGTCTACTTGTGGCATACAATAGTTCAAGTCTTCAGCAACTGTGGCAAAAGATGTTAATACATCTAATTTTGATATTGCCATTGCTGTTTTTTGTATTCTCTGGATTTGGCTCTTTATTTGTTCTCTTATTTGAGCAAAAGCGTTATATTCTAAAGTTACAACTTTTTCTTCTGCTCCTAAAATTTTATTTTCTAATTCTTTTAATTCCTCTGTAATATATCTTTCTCCACCTGTTAGTGTTTGCTTTCTTATATATGTATCTGGAACCATTGATAAATTAGATTTTGTAACCTCTATATAGTAGCCAAATACTTTGTTGTATCCAACTTTTAATCCTTTAATTCCTGTTTTTTCTTTTTCTCTTGCTTCTAATTCTATAAGCCAATTCTTTCCCTGTGTTGTTGCTGTTTTTAACTCGTCTATTTCTGGATCATATCCTAATTTAATAATTCCTCCGTCTGTTATACTTATTGGAGGTTCTTCTACTATTGCTTTATCAATTAGATTATATATGTCGTCTAATGAATCTAGTTCTTTATATATTGCTTCTAACATGCTAGATTTAGAATTTTCTATTAATCCTTTTATTTCTGGTAATTTACTAGCTGATGCTTTCAGAGAGTTTAATTCTCTGGCATTTACATTTCCATAAGATATTTTTCCAGCTAGTCTTTCTATATCATACACTCCTTTTAAGCTTGAAATTAGCTCCCCTCTTAACATTATATTGCTTTTTAATTCCGCTACTGCATCTAGTCTGTTGTTTATTTCACAAGAATCTATTAATGGATCTGAAATCCATCTTCTTAACAATCTTCCTCCCATCGAAGTTGTTGTTTTATCTAACACCCATAATAGTGTACCTTTTTTTGTTTTATCTCTTAATTTTTCTGTTAGCTCTAAATTTCTTCTTGCATTAATATCTAAAGACATATATTTAGTAATTGTATATATTATAATTTTGTTTATGTGATTTAACTTTGTTTTTTGTGTATCTTCTATGTATTGAATTAATCCATTTACTGCAGAAACGGCAAATAGCCTCTCTTCTAGATTTTTTATTTCATTTTCTTGAGTATCTACTACAGCATATTGATTATATAAATCTTTAAAATTTTCAGAGAATTTTGTTTCTTCTTGTGTAGATATATAAACATCAAATCTTTCTTTTATTTTACCTAATTCTTCACTACAATTAAACAACATTTCATTTGCTATTATTTCCGAAGGCTCATACCTTGAAATTTCATCTAATAATCTTTCAAAATTGTTTTCTTCTTTTATTTCTGATGCATAAAAATCTCCTGTAGATATATCACATACAGCTATTCCAAAGAATATTCCTTTTTTAAATATGCTCATTATATAATTATTTTTCTTTTCTTCTAATAAATTAGATTCTGTTACAGTCCCCGGAGTTACTACTCTTATTACATCTCTTTTTACTATGCCTTTAGCATATTTAGGATCTTCTAATTGTTCACAAATTGCTACTTTATGCCCATTAGATACTAATTTTGAAATATAATTATCTGCTGCATGATATGGAATTCCGCACATTGGTGCTCTTTGTTCTTGCCCACAATCTTTACCTGTTAATGTAAGTTCTAATTCTCTAGATACATTTATTGCATCATCAAAAAACATTTCATAGAAATCCCCTAATCTATAAAATAGAATGCAGTCTTTATATTTTTCTTTTGTTTCAAGATAATGTTGCATCATTGGTGAATATTGTGCCATATTTTTTTACTTCCTTTCTTATTGTTCTCTATCTTGTTTATTGTTTTCATTTTTCAGGTTACTTATGTTTTTTGCTTCTCTTAATTCTAAAGCTCTTCTCCTTACTGTACTTACTCCAACTCCCATTTCTTTTGCTATTTGTTCATTTGTTAATCCTTTACTTCTTAAAGATTCTACATTACACTCAAATTCTTCTAACTCTCTTAACCTCTTTTCTGTTTCGGATTCTACTTCTATTGTTATAAATTTATCGTGTTTCTTTACTTCTTCTAACACTTCTTCATATATTTGCATATCAGCTTCATTTGGCTCTCTATGTTTCATTTTGTTTTCAGCATGAATTTTAGATGCTTGATACAATTTTCTATCTAATTCATCTTCACTATTTTTTAGTTTTTCTAGCTCTCTAGAAATTGTTCTTGGCTGAAGTCCATATTTTGCAGCCATTTCAGATTGTGATATGTCTGTATCTATCATCTCCACAAATAATCTTCTAAAGTTTATTCCAGAGTAGTCTCCTCTTTTTTCTTTATATCCAATATAATATTTTATATATTCTGGAGAAGAATTTGCTAATTCTTCAGCTTTTCTTCTTAAAGTTTCTCTATCTATTCCATACTCCTCTGAAGCCTTTCTTGCAGTTATCTCTCCTTTTAAAATTTGTATTACTATTTCTTTTATCTTTCCTTCTAGTTTTATATTTGCACCATTTTTTTTATTTTCTTTTAGTATTTCTCTAAATCTTACCTTTTCTTCTTCTGTGCAAATATCTAAAAACATATCTTTTAATTTTTCTCTATCTATTCCAGTTTGTTTACTTAATTCTCTTAAACTGACTTCTCCTGCTAATATTCTTTGTTTTAATCCTTCAGTGTCCACTTTTTCCTCCTAATTATATTATCTTTCCTTTTAAGTACCACATGTGTTCAGATTCTATTTCTAACTCAATAACTTTTCCAATTAGATCGTCTTTTCCTTCAAAATTTACTACTTTATTTGTTTGAGTTCTTCCTGTTAGCATATTTTCATTTGTCTTGCTTTTTCCTTCAACTAATACTTTTTGAACAGTTCCTATATATTTTAAATTATTTATCTTTATTTGGCTTTCTACCAATTCTTTTAATCTATTAAATCTTTCATGTTTAATCTTTTCTGGAATTTGGTCTTCCATTTTATCTGCCGGAGTTCCTACTCTTCTAGAATATATAAACATATAAACTTGCTCAAAACACACTTTTTTTACTACATCTAAAGTGTCTTCAAAATTTTCTTCTGTTTCCCCTGGAAATCCCACTATAATATCTGTTGAAAATACTATTTCTGGTATTCTTTCTTTCATTTTTTCTACTAAATTTAAGTATTGCTCTTTGCTATATTTTCTATTCATCTTTTTTAGAATTTCTGTGCTTCCAGATTGTAGTGGCAAGTGTATTATTTTGCATACTTTATTACAGTCTCTTATAGCATCTATTACATCATCTGTAAAATCTTTTGGATGAGGAGAAATAAAACGTATTCTATCTATTCCGTCTATTTTGTTTACTTCTCTTAAAAGTTTAGCAAAAGAGTTTATTTCTCCAACATTTTCTCCTCTTTCTCTTTCAACTCTCATATAAGAATTAACATTTTGTCCTAATAATGTTATTTCTTTATAACCTTCTTTAGCTAAACATTTTACTTCTGCAATAATATCTTCTGCTTTTCTACTTCTTTCTCTTCCTCTTACATAAGGAACTATACAATATGTACAAAAGTTATTACATCCATTCATAATAGATACAGAAGCTTTTATATTATCATTTCTCTTTATTGGTAATCCTTCTATTACTTCTCCATCTATATCTAAAATATCTTCAATTCTATTTCTATTTTTTATTACATTATAAACGTCTTCTGGAAACTTGTGTAAAGTATGTGTTCCAAATACTATATCAAAAAATGGATAGCTTCTTTTTAATTTTTCTACAATGTGCTTTTCTTGCATCATGCAACCACCTATAGCAATTATAGTGTTGTTTTTTTCCTTATATTTTTTTACTTCTCCTAGTTTTCCAAATAGTTTATCCTCTGCATTTTCTCTTACACAACATGTATTAAATACTATTAAGTTAGCTTCTTCTATTTTGTTAGTTAATGAATATCCCATCTGTTCTATCATTCCAGCTATTTTTTCAGAATCATTCTCATTTAGCTGACATCCCATTGTTAAGACTATATATTTTAAATTTTTTCCTGTATTTATTTTATTCACTTCTTGTATATAATTTTGTTCTTCTATAATATTTTTTTGCATAAATTTAAACCTTCATTTCTCTTTATTTTTCCACATTATATTACATTTTTTGCGTTTTTTCAATAGAAAGGGTAAGAAACTTTTTAGCACAAAAATACTTGAAAGCTTTTACTTTCAAGTATTTTTGTTTATTTATTTTTCAAAATTTTATTCTCTATATAAATTAAACCATTTATTCATTGTTTCTTTATAAATACTAAAAAAGTTTAATTTAGGTACATTTTTTTCTGCCACTAGATTTACTGTTGATACAACACTTCCATTAATACTATAAGTTACCTCTCCTAATTTTTGCCCTTCTATAATAGGAGCATTTACACTATCACTTAAATTTATTTCTTGAGAAATTTCACTATTGTTTCCCTTTTTAGTAAGAAGTTGTGAATCATTTTCTAATACCACATTAATAGATTTAGATGTCCCTTTATTTACAGTTATACTTTTTACTACATCACCTTTTTTTCCAAAATTGGTTATAGAATAATTGCTAAATCCATAATCTAATAACTTTTGTGCCATAGCAAATCTTGTTTTTGTATTTGGTGCTTTTAATATTACACCAATTAGAGATAAATTGTCTCTGGTCGCAGAAGCTGATAAATTGTATAAAGCAATTGATGTAGACCCTGTCTTTAATCCTGTACATCCATTATAATTACGTACTAATTTGTTAGTATTTACTAAACTAGATTTTCCGTCTCTTAACGAATCCATCCAAATTGTAGTATATTTTGTAATTGATGGATGATTTATCAATAGTTCTCTTGACATTATTGCTATGTCATAAGCAGATGTAAGATGTCCATCTTCATCTATTCCATGACAATTTTTAAAGCAAGTATCATTCATTCCTAGTTCTTTTGCTTTTTCGTTCATTTTTCTAACAAAAGCTTCTTGGCTTCCTTCTAAATAATCTGCCATAGCAACAACACAGTCATTTGCCGATACTACACAAATTGCTTTTAACATTTCATCTACGGTTAATGTTTCTCTAACGTCTAACCAGATTTGTGAACCTCCCATTTTAGCTGCATCTTCTGTGCAAGGAATTCTATCTGTTAAATTTATTCTTCCAGAATCCAATGCTTCCATTATTAACAAAAGGCTCATTATTTTTGTAACACTTGCAGGGCGTAATTGTTCATGCATGTTATAATCATAAATTACAAGTCCTGTTGATTGTTCTATTAAACATGCTGCTCCACAATCCAAATTTAAAGAGTTGTCTGTAATGGTTGCATCAGAACTATTTAAGATAGATGTACTAGTTTGAGCGGTAGGCAGTTTCTCGGATTGGTTTACCCAAACATAAGCTGTATCATTTGAATATATATTATATGTAAAAGCATTGCAGAATATTAGAATTAAACTTATAGCAATTGTTTTGAGTAAATTGTTTATTTTTTTACTTAATAACATAAAAAATCCTCCTAATCAAATATTATTAAATAATATTCATATTAGAAGAATTTATGCAAATAACTTGTTTAATGCATTAAACCAATTTTACAATTCTTACAGTTAAAGTTTTATCATCTGTGGTAAAATATAATTTTATAGTGTTTTGGGTATTGTTTTTAAATTTAAAGTCTAGTGAACCATAAGAAACTGTTGCATCTTTATTTTCTGGAACATAATGTACTTTTCTTCCATGTTCATGTCGTTCTACTACTTCTAGCTCTTTTACTGCTAAAACCGCATTATATAATGTGCTACTAACCTGACAGTTTCCGCCTCCTAGAGCTTGTATTTCTTTTCCATTTAAAAATACTGTAGCCTCTTTATACCCTTCTTCTGCTTTAGAAGGTCCTGTGGTTTTACAAAAAGAAAATGTGTCGCCAGCTGCTACAGTAACTCCATTTAGTTTATTACAAGTTATTTTTACGTTTGTTAACCTTCCATCTGTACTAGAAGTTAATTTTGTAGAATATGTTGAAAGCTCTTCTTCTTTTACAGTATTCTCTTTTATATCATTTTGTATAATGTTTTCTATTTTATTATTTGTTTCATTTAGCTTTTCATTTTCTTCAAGCACATTTGTTTTAGTTGCAAGTCTTGTTACATTAGTAGATTCGTTTTTATTTTTTTGCTCTTCTTTTTTATTATTTACATTTTTTATTATAAAAAACGATATAGCAGCTATAATAATTATAACAACTACTATATAAATATATATATGATTTTTATTATCGTTGCTCATAAAAATGCACCTCTATATTTATTATAAACAATTTTTATAAATATATACAAATCCAAAATTAGTTTATTAAAAGCTTTTCAATGGTTGACAAAATTCTGAAATATAGTATAATAGTAATATAGTTTAATTAATTAGGAGTAAGTATTATGGCTAAAATTTGGAAAAAATTATTATTAGCAATTTTAATATTAGCATGTTTATTTAATATTGTAACAAAATTAGTAAAAAGATATTCATTAAAAAATGAATTACAATCTACTGTGCAATATATGGAAGAAAAAAAAGAAAATAATATTGAATAAAAAGCAGATTAATACTTGAAAATAAACTTTATTTATGTTATTATAGTATTTAGCATTTTTTATTTTTTAAAAGGAGAGGTGAATTAACAATGAAAGAAGGATTACATCCAAATTATGAAGAGACAACAATCACATGTGCATGTGGAAATGTTATAAAAGCTGGTTCAACTAAAAAGGATATCAAAGTTGATGTATGTTCAAAATGTCATCCATTCTGGACAGGAAACTTAAAAAGAGAAACATCTGGAAGTAGAGCCGACAAATTCAAGAAAAAATATGGAATTCAATAAAAATAAAAGTAAAACGACAGAATTTATTAAATTAAGTCGTTTTATTTTTTCTTTTTATTAATTAATTGTTGTCATATTTATTATTTCTATATTTTTATATTTAAATTTATTACTTTATCTAATTTTATCAATTATTATATTATTTTAATCTAAATTTATTACTTATTTTAAAATAATAAGGTTTAATATCTGTTAATATGTCTTTTACCCAAATTATATGCCCATTTTTGTCTTCAAACTTTATATTTGGGAATGTTCTTAACATTTTTTCATCTGTAAATACATTATCTGATAAGTATTTAACAAATTTTGTATCTAATACCTTTTCGTTTACTATTAATGCACTATTAATTTTTAATTCTAAATTTTTTTCTTTTGTTAGTCTTGTATAGAATACTTGTAACGCAAACGCTGTAGCAAGTAAATCTATTAACAAAAATACTGTTAATGCTATAGTAGTAATATTAAACCATTTTTTTGGCATTTTATCTATTAGCTTCTCTATATGTGGATTTAAAAATCTCATTAACAAAAGTGCTAAAAGTCCCCAGAATACTGCAAATATTAAACATATTCTACCATTTATATTAAATGGTAAGTTGGAATAGTCCCACCATTTTATATGAAATACCATTTCTCCTATCCAACTTATAATGTATTCCACTATAGAGCCCTCTATTGCTCCTGCCAGAAATAAAGACCAATTCTTTTTCTTAAATGGTTTTAACCCTGGTATCATCATTGCTGCACCTAAACCATAGATACAGCAAAAAGGTCCATATAAACAACTTTGTCTACTTTCTACAACTCCTTTTGTAAGCATTCCAAATATAGTTTCTACAATAAATCCTAAAAAGCTATAAATTATAAAGTATGCTAATAGCCTTTTAAATGTTATTTTTACTTCTGGATCGTCTATTATTATTTTATTTTGTAACTTTTCTCTTTGCTTTTCTAGTTCTGTCTTTATCTTTTCTTTCTCTTCTTCTAAATTTATCCCCTTTTCTATCATATTATTCTCCATTATTGTTTCATTTTTGCTTTTTTAGTATTTACTAAATTATAATTTTAATATCCAAAATATCCATTTGTTAAGTATAAATCATATCTAGACCTAGCTAGTGCTGTTAAGTATATGGTTCTTATATTGGTTATATTTATTTTATTTCCTTCATTATCTTTTACTTTATCATTAATAATGTCATCTGTGCTATATACATTTGAAGCAGTTACAATACAATCGTAACATGCAGTATATTCTTCCGGATAAAAGTATGCATATAATCCGTCTGTAGAATCTGTAATTTGTGTATGTGCATTTGAGTCAGCTCCTGTTAAAGATATCTTCTTTACTTTAAATTCACTGCTTGGATACGCTTGTAAAATATTAGCATTGTTGTTTGCTAATCTTTTTATTAAAGTCTTACATCCTGGCTTATGATATTCTCCAGTAGTATCTATTATATATACTGAATTGTTTCCTACTGTTTCTTTATTTGTATCATTTGAGACAACACAATATTGGTTAAACATTTTTCCACCAATTGGTAGTCCTTGTAAAAATGTTATTATACATACATTATTCTCTATCTTATACCATTCATCTTCAGTTAATTTTGGCATTGCAAATTGATATTGTATAGTTGAATGTTTTGAAAAAGCAGCTATTGCTTTTGTTACATTATCTTCTAATGATTTTCTTATAACATTCATTCTATGTTCATTAAAAGTTGAACTTGTTGCCAACGGATTATTAGTATTTGAAATTTTAAATATCTTTTCATTTCCTATATTTGTGGCAAAATCATTTATTTGATTTCCACTAGCATCTACCGCATCTTTTTGAGTTATATCACTTAATTTTTCATTTACCCAATCAGTAAAAATTTTAGCTTCTGTATAATATTTATTTGCACTTGTACTATATAAATGTCCATTAGAAACCTTCACATTCGATAATACATTTTGGTTAGATATATAATCCTTTTTATATTCGCTACTATAAAAGAAAAACTTATCTTCGTTAGGTTCTTTGTATATTTTTTGACTGTTATAAATAGTATATTCATATTCCTTAAATTCTTGATTGTTATTGTCGTCAAGCGTTATTAAACTTTCTTTTAAAATTTCTTCATTTGGTATATCATTATTGTCTTTTAGATAAAGCAGATGTCCTGTTTTTGTAACATATTCTCCTTTTACTTTTCCTATAATTGTAATTGTATTATCTAGTGTATAATTTACAACGAAATCATAATTGCTTCCTTTTACATATCTACAAGAATAACTTATAAATGGTTTTAGTCCATATTTATAATCTTTTTCTACTGTATCGTAATATTTAGAATAAATATAATACCCATCATATAAAGTATATATTATAGACGGAACATAACTCTTTAAATCATCTTGGCTATATCCACTCGTTCCCAAACTTGTTGCCAATGAACTATAAAATACATTAATTGCTGCTTCTATATCTCTTATTTTTGAATTTGAAATTGTAGAATACATATTATTTGCTGTATTCAATTGAAAAGCTTTTATAGAGTCATATGTTGAATTTATCAAAGAAGATTTATATGCAGTTTGATTCTTTATTGTTTTAATATTAGAATTAATATATGCTGATAATACCAAAACTATTGGTACTATTATTATAAGAAAAATTATTATTATATGTTGTAATTTCATTTGTAATATACCTTTCTAAATAAAAATGCAGCTTTAAACTGAATTATTACAGTAGTAAAGCTGCCTTTATTTCATTATCTTGTACCATTTACAGTAACTATTCCTGCATGCTGTGCAGCAATTTGATATGTATCATTTCCAGAAATTTTATAGAAGAAATTTCTTAATGTTTGTGCTATAGTTGTATTTGTGTTTTTTACAGTTACAGAAAATCTATCCCCTTCTTTAAGTGATAATTTATTTCCTGTACTGTCATCTTTTATTTTATCTTCTAGTTGGCTAGTATATAAATTGTAATATACATTTTCTCCAATCTTTGTTGTTTCTGCTTGTGTAGTTTTTACTCCTGGATTCTCATCTAATATTTGAGCTTCCATTTCTACATCAAAAGAATTTCCAGTTGATGATATTGATTGTACAAATTTGTCGTAATTTTCTAATGTTAACTTTCCTGTAGTTCTTACATTGTCTACAAATTCAGTAGTAGCTGTTTGTACTGATAATTCTGAAACATCATCGCTTCTTTCAGATACAGACATTAAGGGAAAAACAAACATTAGTATTGCAGCTAAAAATATTGCTATTATTGTAACTAAACTATCTCCCATCTTTATATTTCCTTTCTACTTTATAATAATTAAATATTTTTGTTTTTATTTCATTAGTTGATTTTAACATACGTAATTATTCTTTTAGTTATTGTTTTGTTTCCTTTAATTCCTGTAATCTCATCTTCTGTATCTTCAGTAGTCTGTTCTTTTCCAATCAACTCTACAAATTTCTTATTTTTATATGTCATTAATTGATTATATGTACTATTACTATAATCGATATAATGTATATTATCTCCATATTGTGGCAGATAATATTTAGAGCCATCAAATAAGGCATTTAAATGTTTTTTTATCTCATCCTTACTTCCAGTCCAATATTCTCCTCTTTGTTTTTCCTTCAATATGTCAAAATAACATATATTTTCCTTAGTAATTGTAGAGTAATATACAGGTAAATCATCTGTAATTTCTACACTACCATTAGCATTTAATGTTCCTTCTTTAAATACTATTTCATAGTTTTCTTTATCATATTTATATAAAGTAGGGATTATTGTTTCAAATCCCACTACTCTATTTCCCGACAAGTCTGCTTTAGTGTAATTTATATAATCATAATATTCGGTTGGATCAGAACGTTGCAACAATACTTGTGCTGTAGATCTAGCCTTACTGAATAGAAACATCGAAACAGACAATGCTAGTACTAATAGTATAATGGCAAATGCCATTTTTAAAGCTTCTGCTGCATTCTCCATATTTTTTTCCTTTATGTATTTTTAACTATTTGCTACATAGAAAATGTTTATTATATATCCTGTCTTTGTATCATAAGCATTAGTTCCTGCTGCATCTGTTCCGGCTACAACATTATAAGTTTTTCCTGCTTTTATTTGTGCTTTTAATCCTGTTAAGTCGCCACTACTATTTTTTCCATTTACATTTATTTTTAAAGAGTCATCAGATCCAACTGATACATTATGTGTATTAACTGCATCTATTAATGCTTTTAGATTTGAACCACTTACATTTGTTCCAAAATATTGCTCATAAGGTGTGTTATAAGCTTGTACTTTTTGTTGATCTATTGTTGATGTATCCATTGCTCCTGCTGCTTTTTGGTATATAAACATACCTAATCCTATAATTAAAATTGCTAATAGTATAGCTCCCGCTATAATTAATGCTTTACTTGCATTTTCCATAATTTTTTCCTCCTTAGATTTTTATAATTATTTTTTATTTTTAATTTTATATTTTTAAAATATAAAATGCTAATAACTTATTTATATTTCTTCAAAATACATATATTTTACATTCTTTGTATTTTGATGATACTCTATTTTTGTACACTTAAAATTGATAGTTGCAAAATTTTGTAAAAAAGCTTGCAGTCCATTTTTTTCTATTGCTTCCATAGAAATAACTTTATCCAATTCTTTAAATTTTACTTCTATGATTATAGAATTTTTATTATTTGGAATATAGTTACCATCTTGTCCTTTTTTTACAGAGTTCTTTTCATTATTGTCTATTGCCTTATTTATGATAGATAACAAATCTGTTCCTAATACTTGTTTTTCATAAAAACTTTTATAGGCCCTATTATTTTGTTCTGATTCTATTTTTATTTTGTTATTATTATAAATACCATAAACCACAATAGCTAATATTGCTAATAATATTGATAATATTAAAAATATGTTCTTTTTCATAAAGTCCTTTCTTTTATCATTATATCATTACAAATTTTAATATGCAATATCTATTTTAAGTTTTTAATTTTACCTTCTTTGTTAATTTTTCTCAAATGTTATACTTTTTACTAATTTAGTATTATTGTTTATTTCTACTTTTGTGCATTTAAAATATATAGGATTAACTTCAGTTTCTTCCTTTTTTATAGAGTATTTTTTTAAAAATTCAGAATGTTTCGTTTCATCACACAAATCGAAATTTTTATATTCTGTTTCTACTCCTTCTACTATAACTTTTATATAATAATTTCCTGTAGTTCTATCTGCATTTGTATATTCATAGTTTTTATTGTTTTCTTTTGCTAGATTTGCAACTGTTACTATATCATGTGCTCTACATTCCTTTTGTCCTAAGTACTTATAAAATTGTGCATTAAATTCACTAATTTTCTTTTCTTCTATTTGTTTTGCAGTTTCAGAACTAAAATCTCCGAAAATACTAAATAGATATACACCTATTGATAGTATTAATACCCCAACTAGAACAGTTGCAACCATTAGTAATGCCTTACTTGCATTTTCCACATTTAGTCCTCCTTAAATTTCTACAAAAGTCATATTTGTAATTCTGCCATTTTTATTATCATAATTTATTTGGGTACATTTAAATGTTTTTCTTGTTATATCTAATTGTTCATTATATAAGTCCTTATAAGCCTTAATGTTATCATATATTTCTTTATTATTGTTCTTATCTGGAAAATTTCTTTCAGTCTCTTTTCCGGAATTTGCCCAATATGAAATTGATTTATTTTTATATTTACAATTTTTATTCATCTTTTCGATATCTCTTGCTAAAACATTATAAACGTCCAAAAAATGACTTAAATCACAAGTTCCAGCTGCTAATCTGTTTGTTGCAGTTTTTATTTCTATTGTTACTTCAACTTTTTGATATCCTTGATTTTCATATTGGCTAGTTTTTTCTCCAGCATATCTATAATTATAATCTTGAATCTGATTTGCTAAAGAAAGTAATTCACTACCATACAAATTTCTATTATATGCTTCAAATTTTTTATTAAAATCTTCTGACTGTTGAGAAACTTTTACGTCTTCTTCGACTTTCTTTAAATTTGATATTTTTCTGTACTCAAATACCAATAGTCCCAATATCAAAACTCCTAGTAATACACTTCCTGCTATTTCTAAAGCTTTTGTTGCATTTTCCATAGTTCCATTCTTCTCCTTTATTTTTTCATTGTTGACATTGTATTAAATGATGTATTCATACTCTTCATTCCAATAACTACTAATGGAACAATTAAATAGCCTACAAATAATGTAACCATCGGTGCAAAACCTATTACTTTTCCAATTAATCCCTTCTTTGAAATTAATCTATCGTTTGATTCTTTTCTTCTTGCTTGGTAATATTCTCTTTCTGAATCTAGCTCGTCAAAAGCTTCTGCTATTGGTATTTTTTCAACTGCTGCTTGCATACTTTCTATTAAACGTATAAATTCTTTATAATTTACTTCATCTTTCATTTGTTCTAAAGCTTCCCATGGTCCGCTTTCATAGTTATTTACACATCTAGATATTGGTTCTCTAAATATATTAGAATATCTTTCTAACCATTCTAGTATCATCTCTACATTTACTCTTTCAATTCTCATAAGCATTAATATGATTGTTTGGAATTGCATTACTTCGTTTTCCATTTCTAGTTTTCTCATTTTTGCTTGGAAGAATAGTAACCAAATTGGTAAATTATATCCTGCTACTGCAAATACCATTGCTAGTACCATTTCAAACCAGCTTAAATATTCGCTATTTACTTGTCTTAATTTCTTTAAAACTCTTTCTGCTGCTGTAGAAATTTCATCATCTGTACTGCTTTCATAATCTTTAGATTTTCTCATTGCTTTTTCAATATCTGCTTGTTTTGTGTCTGTTTTTCCTTTGAACATATCTAGGAATTTATTATCACTTTCTGTAAGTTCTTCAGCTTTCTTCAGGTCTTTTCCAGACATTTCCCCAACTATATCAAAAGTTGATGTTGGTTCTGTATAAATATAGTCAATTTGTATTTTATGTAATTGGCCAAATATTATTAATGAAGCTATAAATGTTACTAATGTTAAAGATAATCTTCTTACGTATATCCAATGCAACTTGTCCTTTGTTGCTGAATCCTTCATTAAGTTTTTTAATTTTCTTCTTTCTTTTGTTCCTTCTTTTGGTATAAATAAGTCCACTACTTTTTTTACTAATGGTATTTTATATAATTTTTCTTCCCATGGATTATCCGAATGGGTATCTATTGTTGTTGAACCATTATCTTTTAATTTTCTTGTTAATATATAGCATATAAATGTTAATATTACTATTAGTAATTGAACTATCATTCCTTGTTTTCCATAATAGAATGATTTTGTGAATGAGAATTCTTTTACTGCCCAATTTTTTATTGGTTCTAGTGCTAATAATGGCAATATTGATATTACAGATAAACTTTGGAATACATAATCTAATTTATCTCTTTTAAGTATTTCTAATTGCATTTCTTGACTAATATTATTTAAGTTCTTTAAGTATAAAGATGTTTTATCTACAGTTCTATCACCAAATTCTTTTGTAAGATAAGATATTCCTGCAAATTCTTTTAAATAGCTATTTGGTGCTATATCATAATATTTTTCTAATTCACTTTCTGGATCATCAGATATTAATATTTCATATATTTTTTCTGCTTGTCTAGACATCTCTGGTGCACTATCACCTTGAGCAACTTGATATATTGCCTCTTCTACCATATTAAATTCATGATAAGCATGTCTTATTTCTGCAAAGAAATCTATCTGCTGTATTAGTAATTTATTATCTATTTTATCTACCATACCATCTACTAAAGTATCTATCATAAATAGTTCAAATATTAGTAGTATAGCAAGTAGCAACATATTACTTTTTGTTATAAATATAATAGCTATTGTTATTGGTATTATTATCAATAAAGCTTTTGTTAATATTTCTGATGTTTGTTTTCTTGTTAGATACTCATCATCTATATTTATTATTTCTAGTCTTCTTCTTATTTTAAATAAGTATCTTTTTATAAAAGGAGATCTCAAGTATCTTATATATAATTTTTGATATAAAATTTCTTTTGAAAATTTATTTTCTTTTGTTCCTTCTCTTAATTGCCTTATTTGTACTACATCAGAGTTTTTCATTTTTTTACTTAACATGATGTAAGCTACAATGATTACTATAAATAATACTCCTACTCCACCCATTAAGTATAATATTAAATTATTTTGCATATTCTAAATTTTCGCACCTCCTTTTAAGATGATGTTTTATGCTTCTTCTATCATATCATCGGCATCTCTATGTGCATCTATTCCCCAATTCTTTTTAACAAATTTCTTAAATTCTTCTGCATCATTGTCATCCATATTGTTTAACATTGCTTTAATGTTTGTTTCTGTTATAGGATTTGTTAGTACATAAGTTCCATCATGATACTCTAGTATATTTCTATAATGATACAATTCTCTATTTGTTGTTTTTGTAAAGAACATTGTTGCGTTATCCATGAATTTTTCTATTTTCTTTTCTGTTGTTTTTTCTTTTCTGTAATCAAATGTGTATTCATTTCTTTCTTCTACTGGTATACATTCTGTTATTCTTTCTATATATCTTCTTCCTCTAAAGTCTTTTACCAAATGTATGTCAAAGTTTAATACTTGTACAACTTGCTCTTCTGCTGTTCTTTCATCTTTAAACACACCTGCTCTAAGCATAGAGTTTCTTAATGCTGTTACTAAATCTGGGAATGTTTTAGCGTGGTGAGTAAATAATGTAAATTTAGATGCAACCTGTGCTGATTGTATCATCCAAGATGCTACGGGGTCTGTTGCAACCTCACCTATGATGTTAACAGAACCATCAGTCTTTTTCTGAACATCCAAACATTCCTGTCCTGCTATTGTTTCTGTCTCACGCATTGATAATATGTTTCTTGTTGGATATATTCTTCTTAGATGAAGCTCGAAAGCTGTTTCTGTAATACGAAGGTTCATTGTTTCGTATATATTTTCTATCATTGCCATAAGCATTGTTGTTTTACCACAACCCTGCTCACCAGTAAGTGATATAATTCTTGCACCTTTTACTAAATATTTTAATAAATCTATTGTTTCATCTTTTCCAGGGAATTTTACTATTTGCTCTAGTGTTGCTCTCTTAACATCGAATTTTCTTACGAAGAAAGCCCATGTTTCAGACATGCTAGGTCTAACAACAACAACACGAGAGCCATCTTTCATTTCATTAATTTTGTAACCATTTGTATCTGATAATTGTCCTGGGTTATTGAATTTATAAATGTTCTGGCAAACTCTTTTTAATTCTGCTTCTGTTCCAAATGAAAGGAAATCTAAACGTATAGATTTACCATGGAACATTATCCAAATACTATCGCAAGCACGTGGTACTTTATGTTCTGCTATTTGTCCTAAATAATCTCCATCTGTTTGTGCCACTTGGCTTAAGAAACTTTCTGGAAGTCCTGATACACCACCAGATATACCGTCTATATTCATATCTCTTATTTCGTCTATACTACTATAGCCTTTATAATGTTGATATATTCTTTGTACTACAACGTTCAATTTATCTTGGAATGTTAATGCAAAGTTTTCTTTTTCATATATATCATTAATCTCTTCTGAAGTTATAACGTAAGATGGTTTTGACTCTCCTGCTACATATTTTAAATCATCTAAATTATATTTCTTTATAATTTCAGATAAAGCTTCATAACCAAATTCAGATTTATACATATATAAGATAATATCAAATTTATCTTGTGCTGTTAATAATGATGGAATATCAAATGGTATTGCTTTTGATACATTTATTTCATCAACTCCATATTCATTAAAAAGCATGTCATATATTAACTCTTTGATGTATTTTTTATCATTTACATCTCCATAAGTACATCCTTTTAAAGCTTTTTTTAACTCATATTTCTTATTTTTTCTTCTTTTTAATTCCTCTTCAGAAAGACCTATATCATATAAGTTAATTTTTGTAATTTCATCTAATCTTTTCTTTACAAATTCGGTCATTGCATTTAAAGTGTATGTACTATCATCTACTTGTATTTTATCCTCTGCTTCTTCATTTTGTCTTTTTACTATAAATCTACGAACAATGGCAAATGCTACTCCTAAAACAATGACCATTAATATTAGATTAGTTATGTTCATTATTTTTATCTCCTTTCTTTAAGGCTCTTATGTTCTTACTTGTAGTGATTTTAATTTTGCTAGTATATTTTCACAAGTTACATCTGTCTCTTGTATGAAAATTACGTTTCTATCATTCTTATCTTTTATGCTTCTATATTTTAAGAAAAAGTCTGCCACTTTTCCTTCTTCTGAAGCTTCATTGAATAATGTATTATAATCTATTGCAGATATATAAGTATCTGCTCTTAAATATCTTGTTATATTTTTTATATTATATTTAGAATATCTATCATATTTTCCTATTAATAATATTTCATTTTTTAAGACATCGTTTTTTTCTTTCAATTCTAAAAATGCATTTAATGATTCCATGGATTGTTTCATTGTTAGTACAACCATGTCGGATGCTTGTAAAATAGCTTTCTTATCATTTTCATTCATTCTTTTATCTATATCTATAAAAATTAAGTTATAATCTTTATTTGCTACTTTTATAAGATCTGCATAATATTTTGTTATCTCATTGTATGCGTTTATATTACTTGTTGATGGTGAAGGTAATACATCTAATCTGTTTTTAAAAACTACTCTTGCATAATCTGCTACTATATTGGGCGATGTTCTATTACTCTGAATTATTTTTACTAATCCTTCTATTCCACTATTTAATCCTGGTTGTTGTTTTAGTCCAAACATTGAGGCTGTTAAAGATTTTTTTGGCTCTGACCAAAAACTCTTTTCTAGTGTTTTTTCTTGAAACCCTGTTGATATTATTAATATTCTATAATTATGTTGTATTGCCATATTTGTTGCAACAGCTATTGATGATAATGTTTGACCTGTTTCTTTTTCACTATTACTCCAAAAAGATACTATTGCCATTTTATACTCCTTTTTCTAATTGCTTAAATGCCTTTTTTATCGAAAGTGTATTGTCATTACGATCTATCTCTTGTGCTAAAAACATTAATGTTTCTTTATATTCTGAACTTAAATCCCTAACTTTTATTTTTGATAGTCTTTGATTTTCTATTATTATATCTTGATCACTTGTTTGAAGTGGAAAATATATTTTTTCATCATTCCATTTTATTTTATATCCTAATGATAAAAAATTTAAATAATCATCCTCTTCTTGTGACATTGTGTTAGAAAAATATATTTTTGTCAACTCCACAGGTTGTCTTATTCCACTTAATATTTCAAGTCCTTTTTTTAGGGAAAATAAATCTGCAGAAGTTACAAAATATTTTTTTGTAGTTCCATATAAATCAAAGTTTTCTAATAATTCAGGGTTATCCATATCTAATAAAACATAATCATAATTTAGTGCTGCCGATTCTGGCATTCCTAAATATCTTTTTATTCCATTATAATCTGTAAACCCTACCGCTACATCTATTCCTTCAAAATCTGTTACGTAAGATACAGTAGGGCTAATTGTTGGAACAACATATTTAGCTTTTTGATTTACTGTTGAATCTATTACTAATACTTTTTTATCCATTTCCACTAAAATTCTGGAAACATATAATATAAGATCTGTTTTGTCAAAAGCTCCAATAAAGCCAATCCTTTCCATATTCTCCTCCTAGCCCAAACTGCATCTACGCTTTTTAATTACCTGATGCTAAACTGTCTAAATAAGATTTTCTTTGTTCTTGTGATGTAGTTATTTCTTTTTGTACTCCTGTATTTATTTTGTTTCTTATTTCATCAGAAGATAATGCCGAAGCTTCTGCATTTATATTATTTCTTATTGAAGTATATGATTGATATCTATTATACATTGCTGTTTTTGCTTCTTGAACAACATTTGGATTTTGTGTTATTAAATTAACAACTTCTGCACTTGGCACATAAGTTGGTGTTGCTTTCTCTTGTGTTCCTGGCTCTACATATTTTGCTGTGTATAAAACTGCTCCTTCAACTTTATATGCTTCTACTATTGCATTACTCATTGCTAAAGTTTCATCTTCTGATAAATTAATCCATATTGTATTTTCAGATTCAACACCTTCTATTATAGGAATTTCTACTTTCTTTTTAGACACTACAATATAATCTAATCCTGAAGGCATTCTTAATCTGATATCAATATAATCATCCGATGCTATTTGGCTAGATAATTTTAACATATTATATTCTTGTAATCTTAAATCATTTGTAAGTGGATTATCAGCTTCTGTTATCATAGAATTTGTAATTATAGTTCCTTTAGATAAGTCTATTTTTGCTATAGTTTTCTCTGATAATGATGCTTGATTAACTGCATTTTGTGGTGCAGCACTTTTATCTGTTGCTATTTTTGCTAATTTGCTTGCATCTATTAAGTCTCCTGATTTTACGTCAGTATTTAAAGCATACGCTATTACTTGTTGTGCTTTTCTTGCATCTTCTTCATCTTTCATTTTCTTTAATTGATATAATAGAAGTCCTACTATAACAGCCATAATTAAAAATGTTATAAGTACTCCTAAAATAAATGAACTTCTTGTCTTTTTTTGCATTGGATTTGTAGCCATATCTTTTCCTCCTATATGTCAATAATTTGACAAAATATATTACTTATTTTATTGTACAACAAATTATTATCAAAAACAATATTTTTAATCTCTTGTAACTTAAGTTTAATCTTTCTGTAATATTTTTGTAATATTATATATGCATATACAATATAAAATAGAAGACACCTTAAAATCAGGTATCTTCTTTGCTAATATATTCTAAATTTTAATCCTATCTTCTATAATAGCATCTATTATATTGTCCATATCTTCTATTATTACAAATACAGCTATTGCATCCTCCATTATTGTTATTATTATCATTGTCATTATCGTCATCATCATCATCATTGTTTATAATTTCATTTGCACTTAATGTATTTGTATTTATGTTATTTGCATTTATATTTCTAATAAATATGCCATTTCTTCCAAATGTTTCACATATAAATTTAGTTATTACAGCTGTTATAAATGCTAACAAAGTATATATTATAGCAAAAATAAGAAAGGTTGCGTCAAATGTTGCAAACGCTACAATTAAAAATATTGCAAAAAACGTAGCTGCTACTAATATCGGACATTTAAGTATTTTTTGAAGAACTACTGCTAATATAATAGTTGCCACAGGCAATGCAAAAAATAATAATAAATCCATATTTCTTCTCCTTCTATACTTTTATTTTATGATAATATTTTATATCATCATGCTTTTTATATATAATATGGAGTTATTATTAAAAACGTGAACTAATATTTTATTGATTGTTAATTTTTACTTAATAATTTTTATTTATATTCTACTGCCACTAAATATAGTCCATGTGGTGGTAAAGTTTTGCCTGCTTTTTGTCTGTTCTTTTCTTCTATTATATTTAGAATTTCTTCTGGTAGAATTTTTCCTAATCCTACATCTAATAAGGTTCCTGATATTATCCTAACCATGTTGTATAAGAAGCCATTTCCTGTAAGCTCTATTATTATTCTTTCTTTATCTTGTTTTACTTCAGCTTTATATATTGTTCTTACACTATTTTTTGAACTTGTTCCACTAGATTTAAATGCTTTAAAATCATGTTCTCCTTCAAAGTATTTTGCTGCTTTTTTCATCTTCTCTACATCTAATTTTATTGGAAAACAATACTCTAAATTTCTATATATTGCACTTCCAGTTTTAGAATTGTTTATTATATATCTATATGTTTTTTGTTTTGCATTATATCTACTATGAAACCTTTCGTTAACTTCTTCTGCATTTTTTATAACAATACTATTTTTAAGTTGTGAGTTTATAGCTATTGCTAATTTTTCTATGGGAATTTGAGAATCTGTTTTAAAATTAGCAACTTGCCCTAAAGCATGTACTCCCGCATCTGTTCTTCCTGAGCCAATTAAAGCAACTTTTTCTTTTGTTATATTATATATTGCCTTTTCTATTTCGCCTTGAATATTTAATTTATTAGGCTGTTTTTGCCAACCATTATAGCATTTTCCATCATATTCTATAGTAAGTTTAATATTTCTCATTTTATTTTTTCCCCTTTTAGGATTATTTCTTAAAATAATCAGACTAATAATGCTTTTGCATAATAGTCTGATGTTTTTTATTTTTTATTAGCTTTTTTTAATTGTGTTTTCTTTTTTTACTTCTGCATTTTCTTCATTATTTTTCTTTTCACTTTTTTCTTTCTTGCTATCTTTTAATTTTTTTATTTTGTCTAAGCCTTTAAATTTGTCTTTTTTGTTATTATCTAGTCTATTTGTAATTATATTTTTTATTAATATTTTCTTTAAAGCTTCTTCTTTTACATCTGCAATTAATGTTCCATCTTTTGCTATAGATACTTTTCCAGATTCTTCAGATACTACTATAGCTATTGCATCTGATTCTTTTGATACTCCTACAGCTGCTCTGTGTCTTGTTCCTAAATCTTTAGAAATGTACTTGTTACTGGCAAGTGGCAATATACAAGCCGCTGCTGAAATCTTATTATTTTTAATTATTACAGCTCCATCATGTAATGGTGTATTTGGAGTAAATATATTTACTAATATTTGAGGTGATATTTCTGAATTCATTTCTATACCAGTTGATATAATATCACTTAAACTAATATCTCTTTGTATAACTATTAGTGCTCCTACTTTTCTTTTTGCCATTTCTTCTACAGCTATTACAATTTTATATATATCTTCTCTGGTTTTTGTTTCTATATTTCTTTCTATTCCAAAAAAGTGAGTAAATTTATTAGTTCCTAATTGTTCTAAAGCTCTTCTTATTTCTGGTTGGAATATTACAACTAATGCAATTACCCCTGAAGGTAAGAATGCAGTTAATATAGAATGTATAATTTTTAAATTTAATATTCCACTTATCCAAGTTATTAAAATAAAGAATATTATACCTTTTATTAATTGTATGGCTCTAGAATCTTTTGCTAATTTAAATATTTTTACTATTATAAATATAACAATTGCTAAATCTAAAATTAGAGATACTAATTTTATTGGATATTGCTGTAATAATTTAATATAATCTGAAATCTCATTTGTTAATGTTGTTGCAATATTGTATATAAAATTTTCTTTCATTTTTATTTCATTCCTTTTAGATATAAACTATTTTTTCATTTTAATGTATTATGTAATATATAAATGTTGCTGCTACTGCAACTACCATTAGTACAGCTAAAATAGCTGCCATTATTTTAACAAAAATTCTTCCTGCATCATGTTTCTTTGCCATATTTATTTCCTCCTTGTGTATATTCATTTTTGATATCTGTATTTTATTATAGCATTTTGGTTTTATTTTTTCAAGATTTCTGCTAATGTTATTATATACATTGCATGTGACCATCCTAACCCAATTACCCAACTTGGTTTCATAGAACTATTATCAACTTGTTCAGCTAAAAATCCTAAATTTGTTGCACTTTTTGTCACAAATTCTAAACACTCTGTTGCTTTTTTTCTGTTTCCAGCCTTTATATAATATAATGCCATCCATAAAGTTGATATTGGCCATGGGTTTTGTCCTTCCATATAATTATCTTGTTCAAATCTCAAATATCCGCCCGTATAAGTACGAAGTGTTAAATTTATCTTTTCTACTGTATTTAATATTTTCTTTTCCTTTGGAGAAAATAGATTGAAAGGATATACTGTTCCCATTATGCTTATATCCATTTTATTGTCTTGAACGTTTCTTTTTAATATTTTTGTGTTTTCATCGTATAAGTTATTTTCTATATATTTTTTTATATTGTTTATTTCTTTCTTTATTTTTGCTTCATTTTTAGAAATCTGTTCTAATCTTAATCTATTATTCTCATATTTTTTCTTTGATATTTCATATATTTTAAGCATTGCTTCCATTGCTGAATATATGCTTGCTAAAGAATATATATGGATTCCTTCGTTCATTTCCCATAAATCGTAACTTAAGTGTTTATATATCTTATCATGTTCTTTCCCAAGTTCTTTGGTTTTTTGTTCTATTTCTTTTTTTACTATATCTTCTTCTATTTCGCTTTCATTAAATATATTCTCTAAATATTTAAATAAAAAGTGTAATGCATTTTCGCACATTTTTAAATTATTAATTATAAATTTTTCATTTTTTACTTCTTTATAATGTTCATATATTCCATATATTACGCTTGCAGTCTCATCTATTTGATATCCCCAACAAGGAGCTAATCTGCAATCTGTGTAAAATCTTTGTTCCCACATTCCATTTTTGCTTTGTGTTCTTTTGCAAAAATTCTCATAAAACTTTTCTGTTTCTTTTACCATATTTAGTTTATCAAATGCCTTTGTTACAAACACTGAATCTCTTGGCCAACAATATGAATATCTTCCACTCTTTTGTCTTTGTTCATCTATTTCTAATGCAGCAGATACTCCTCCTGTCTCTTCATTTTGTAACAATGGAAATAATAAGATAGTTCTATTATATATTTTTATTATTCTTTCATCTTTAATTATATTTTCGTGTTCTTTTATTTTTAAGCCATCATGTTTTTGTAAATATGCATTCCAATATTTTTTAGCTTGAGAATATTCTTTATTTACATCTATTTTTTCTAACTCTGTTATTTTATCTTCTATTTCTTCTATATTTTTTATATTGTTATTATTTTCTATAAATATAAATAATGAAAATTCCACTTTATCTCCTGGCTTTAATTCTCCCAGATTGTAGGTTACAGCCGAAGCTTCAGACATACCAATATAATCTTTGTCAGTCAAAATTCCATCTCTTATGTAATTTTCTACATCGTTGAGTCTATGACCAGAAATTTTTTGTTTGGCAAATGTGCAAAAAGCAAAATCATGATTATACTGTATTATGCCATTATCTATTATTTTTCCTGATATCATATTGTTTTGGTTTGTTAGTAGTTTAGAATAAGCAATAAAATTTATATTTAAATTTACTTTATTGTTATTTGCAAATGTATATTTTTTTATTATTAGATTATTTTTTATTGATATAAAATCTGTTTGTTTTATATTTAAATTAAAATATGTATTTTCTATTTCTGTATTTAGTATGTTGGTATTTTCTGTATAATATTGGTTATATTTGTTATTTATATCTTCATGTAAATATATAATTGTAGAGTCATTTATTTTTACACCTGTATGGAAGAAGTCTATAAATTGGTTAAAATCCACATTGGGATAATACGCTCTTAATAATTCTCCTTTATCACTAAAAGTTGCTTTTATATTTTTATTTCCTATTATTGCATTATTAAAAAATTTGGTATTCATTATTTTCTCTATGGTTCTATCCATAATCTCCTTGTATAAATTTAGATTTTTTAGGCTTTATCTATAAACCTTTACTTATTTTCTATAATGTCTACTATCTTTTTCTCTAATTCTTTTACTTTTTCATTTATTTTCTCTATATCTGTATCATTGTTTTCTTTTTGTAGTATATCTTCTTTTACAATATTTTTCATGTCTTCTATTTCTTCTTGAAGAGTTTCTATTCTATCTATGACTTGTAATCTTAAATATTTATTAGCAATAGGATCTTTATATTTTTGTTCCATTGTCAAATTCTCATCTAATGTATATTTTTCGCCATATCCTGGTATTGTTACTGGAATTTTAGTGCTTTCTACAATTTTATCTTTTAATACCAATTGACCATTTGGTTCTCCATGCACTAAAAAGATATGTTTTGGTTTTTTTATAAATGAATATACAAAATTTAAAAGCCATTGTTGATCAGCGTGTCCTGAATATCCCTCTAAATATTCCACTCTAGCATTAACATTAAATTCTTCTCCAAATATTTTTACTCTTTTTGCGCCATCTACAATTATTCTTCCTAAAGTTCCTGGTGCTTGGTAACCTACAAATAATATAGTACTTTTTGGATTCCAAATATTATGTTTTAAATGATGTTTTATTCTTCCAACTTCACACATACCACTTGCAGATATTATTATTGAAGGAATATCGCTTTCATTTAATGCTTTAGATTCTTCTGCTGTTCTTGTAAACTTCAATCCTGGAAATTCCAATGGATTATCTCCACTTTCCATTACTGCTTTTGCTTCATCATCAAACAAGTCTTCGTTTTCTTTAAATACTTCTGTGGCAGATATTGCAAGCGGGCTATCTACATATACTGGAGCTCTCATTAGTGTTTCATATTCTTTTTTAAATTTAGCGTCCTTACTTTTTTCTTCTTTTATTAAGTCTAATTCGTATAAAATCTCTTGTGTTCTTCCTACTGCAAATGATGGGATTACAACAGTTCCACCGTTGTCTAATGTTTCGGAAACTATTTCCAAAAATAGTTCTGCTTTATTTTCTGTATCTACATGAAGCCTATCTCCATAAGTAGATTCCATTACTAAATAGTCTGCATCTTCTATCATTGTTGGTTCTGAAAGTAAAGGAATATTGTTGTTTCCAATATCTCCCGAAAATACTGTTTTTACTTCTTTTCCGTCTTCTTTAACCCATACCTCTATTATACTAGAACCAAGCATGTGTCCTGCATCATTAAATCTTACATGTATATTTTCATCTATTTCTATTACTTCATCATATTTTATTGGTTTAAATATTTCTAAACATTTTGTAGCATCTTCTGCTGTATATAATGGTGGAATTTCTTTTTGCCCTTTTCTCTTTCTTTTTTTATTCTTCCATTCATTTTCTTGTTCTTGTATATGTCCACTATCAGGTAACATTATAGAGCATAAGTCACATGTTGCTTTTGTTGCATATATTGGGCCTCTATATCCCTCGTTATATAATTTTGGTATTCTTCCAGAATGATCTATATGCGCATGTGTTAATAGCATAAAGTCTATTTCGTTTACATCATACAAAAATGGAGCTTCATTTTCTAATTCGTCTTTTATTTTTCCTTGATACATTCCACAATCTACTAAAAATTTTTTTCCTGCACCTTCTACTAAAAAATTTGATCCTGTTACAGTTTTAGCCGCTCCTAAAAAAGTTATGTTCATTTATATTCTCTCCTTTTCTTTTTTATTGGTTATTTAAAATTAGTTCTGTTTTTTATATAAAATGGTATTTTTTTATTTAATTTCACATTTAATAAATTTAAATTATTTACAACTTCACTATATGTTTCTTCTGCATCTTTGTCATCATATATTTTTATTGTTATATAGTAATTAATTCCTTCTTCTGTTTTTTCTTTTTTAGTATTAATTATTTTAATAGATACTTCATTTAGATCTATTATCTTACTTGTAAGAATATACTTTAAAATATTATAACATAGGCTAATACTATTAGAATAATTTGTTATTATTTGCTTATATATACAATTATCTATTATTACATTCATTACATTTTTTATATATTCTTCTAGCTTTTTTATGTCTTTTATATTTTTATTTTCAAATATCGGAAGTAAGCAATAATATCTGAATTCATATAATATTTTTTCTAGTTCTATTCTTTCTTCTATTTTTTCAATTTGTTTTTCAAAACATTTTAAAAATTCTACTTGCAAATTTATTATTGAATTATTTTTTTGTTTGTTATCTTCCAGATTTTTTTCTACCTGTTGTAGTATTTCTACTTCATTTTCTAATATTGATTTTCTTTTTATATATTCCAATGGTTCTAGTAGTTTATTTTTACTTCTTAATTCTTCTAATTTTTCTTCTCTTTCTTTTTCTAATATATCTGATAAATGACTCACACTAAATATTTTATCTTTGTTTTCTAGTTTTGAATTTCTTTTTGTGTATTCTCTTTTTAGTTCTTCTTTATTATTTAATAACTCATCAATTTGTTTTATTTCATTTGTTATTTGTTTTTTATCTTGTGTTATTTTGTTTAACAGTTTTTTCTTGTCATTCATTATTTCTAACATATTTTTCTTTTTACTTAATTCTTTATTTATTTCGTTTTTTGTTTCTATATTGTTATTTGCTATTATTGTTAATATATTTATATATAATTGTTTGTAAAAATTATCTTCATTTTCCAAATTTTGCTCATAGTTTATTATTATTTTATTTAAGTTTATATTTAGCAATAGCATAATTTGGAATATTAAATTACATTCTATATCTTTTTGTTCTTTTAACCCACTGTTCCAGGACCAACCATCAAAATCTCTTATTGTTTCTGTATCATTTATACATCTACTTGTAATTAAAAATTCTTTTATTGCTTTTCCATAATAACTATCTTTTTCATCTTTATTTCGGTTTATAAATTTTTTTGATTCATCCATTTTAATTAATGAATAAAGTAAATCTTTTTCATTTGCATATACCAAAATAGAGCCTTTATCAGCATCTATTTGGCTTATGCTATTTGATTGTTCTAAAGGCTTACTTTCCTGCGTTTTTGGTGTAACTATTTGTATTTTTTCACATTCTTCTTTTACAATATATAATATTTTTTGCATAAATTGTTCTTTAGAAACTGCATTTGGTTTTACTTTTTCATAGTCTCTATATCCACTCTCTAATTTATATAACATGTTAAGTAATAAGTTTTTTACAGTTTCATCAAACTCTTTATTTTCCAATATTTGTTCTAACTCATTATTGTATTCATTAGAATTAAACTTTGAAAATATATTCATAAAAGCTCCCTTTTTAATAATGCTTTGGCATTATTCTTCTGTTTTTTATAAAATTTTATCTTTTTGCTTATTAATTATTTGTTAAGAATTTAATTCTATCCAACGTTCTTTTGTCATAAGAACTTCTCTTGGTTTGCTTCCTTGATATCCAGATATTATTCCTCTTTCTTCCATTTGGTCTATAATTCTTCCAGCCCTTGCATAACCCACTTTAAATTTTCTCTGTATAAAAGATGTTGAAGCTTGTCCTGTTTCTATTACTGTTTCTATTGCTTCATTAAGTAATGGGTCTGCTTCATTGTCATCTAAAGCTCCTTCTTCAATTTCCTTGTCTGTTGAATTTGCTTTTTCTATATATTCTGTAATGTCATCTCTATAAGTTGTTTCTCCTCCGTTTGCTTTAACAAAATTTACAACTTTTTCTACTTCTTTATCTGATATAAATGCTCCTTGAATTCTAACTGGCTTTGGAGCTCCTGTTGGGAAGAATAACATATCACCCTTTCCTAATAGTTTTTCGGCTCCAACTTGGTCTAATATTGTTCTAGAATCCACTTGTGAAGATACTGCAAAGGCTATTCTTGATGGTATATTAGCTTTAATTAGTCCTGTAATTACATCTACTGATGGACGTTGTGTTGCTATTACTAAATGCATTCCTGCAGCTCTAGCTTTTTGCGCTAATCTACAAATTGCATCTTCTACGTCTCCTTTTGCTACCATCATTAAATCTGCAAGTTCATCTATTATAATAACAATATGTGACAATTTTCCAATATTATTATCTTTTTCCACTGCCTCATTATACCCTTTTAAATCTCTAACACCTTTTTCAGCAAACATTAAATATCTGTTTTCCATTTCTTGTACAGCCCACGCTAATGCTCCAGCAGCTTTTTTTGGGTCTGTAACAACTGGTATTAATAAATGTGGTATTCCATTATATACAGATAACTCAACTATTTTTGGATCTATCATTATTAATTTTACTTCACTTGGTTTAGCTTTATATATAATGCTAGAAATTAGTGTATTTATACATACGCTCTTACCAGAACCTGTCGCTCCAGCTATCATGACATGGGGCATTTTTGCTATATCTGTTACAACAGCTGTTCCAGATACATCCTTTCCTAATGCGAAAGCTAATTTTGATTTATGATTCTTAAATTCGTCAGTGTCTAGTATATCTCTTATATGTACCATTTCACTTTCTTCATTTGGTACTTCTATTCCTACTGCTTGCTTTCCTGGGATTGGTGCTTCTATTCTTATTGTTTTTGCTGCTAAATTTAATGCAATATCATCTGCTAAATTTGCAATTTTACTTACACGTACTCCTTCTGATGGTTTTAATTCATATCTTGTAATTGCTGGACCAACGGAAACGTTTTCTACTTTTGCAGAAACGCCAAAACTATACAATGTTTTTTGTAATTTTGAAGCAGTATCTGTTAAAGCTCTTTTTCCTCCTTTTAGTCCTTTTGTTTCTCCTTGACTTAATAAAGTTAAAGGAGGGAATTCATAATTTTTATCGTTTTCATCTTCTGCACTAATAGTATGTTCAAGTTGCAATACTTCTTTTGTCTTATCTTCTTTTTGTTCTTGTTGTTTTTTAAATAAAGGATCTTCTATAAATTCTGGTGCTTGTTTGTTTTCTTCTTTATCCTTTTTGAATATTCTATTCTCTTTATCTATGTTAAACAATTTAGACTTTTCTGGCTCTGTGTTTAATTTTATTTGTAATTGTTCTACATCTGAAGCTGCTTTTTCTTTTTCTAATTTTTCTCTTAATTTTTTCTCTTTTTTAGTTTCTTTTCTTTCCTTTAATCCAATTATGTGTTCATCATCATCTTCTTTATAATGCTTACTTTTGTTTCTTTCTTTTATTTCTGATGACTCTTCCATTACCTCTGAAATTTTATTTACTAAATCTATTCCAAACATTGAAACTAATAAAACAAGTATTCCTCCTATTGCTACTATTATAGTGCCAGGTTTTCCTAACAAATTAATTAATGGAATAGTTACAATTGCAGAAACAGCTCCTCCTCCTTCTCCTGCAGCTCCTAATTGATAAAATTTTTCCACTATGTCTTGAAAAGTCTTCCCTTCTAATTGTACTTTTCCTTGATATATTTCATATACATTCATTACAATAGATATGCATAATAACATTATAGATAGTTGTATTATTTTGCTTGCCCAAGAAGTTTCTCCTTGAGATGCAATATAAATTGCAAGAACAAATACTCCTACTGGTAGTATGTATTTTACATATCCCATTATTCCACCTAAAAATGGACTTAACATTTCTCCTATAAATCCCGAATTTGTATATATTAATACAGCTAGCAATATACTTGCTAATAGCATAATTATTACTGCCATAGTAGTTGTCGTTGTCTTTTTCTCTGTTTGCTTTTTCTTTCTCTTACCTTTTTTTGCCATTTATAATCATTCCTCCTAGAGTTTAACTTTTCCTTTGATTGTTATAGTTTTATGTTTTACAAATTTTAATATTATAATGGATAAAAATACTCCATTATTACATGATAACATTCTATACCAAAAGTAAAAAAAAGTACATAGAAATTTCAAAAAATTTATGTACTTTTTTTATAGAATTGAATTTAACTTTTCACTTGATATACATATATTAAGTTATAAACCTTGATTTTACTATCTTCTTTGTTTATAATATTTAAGAAGGAGTAGATTATTATGGCTTTTGATGGCGTAATTATAAAATCAGTTATTGCTGAATTGAATGATTGTTTAATTAATGGAAAGATTAATAAAATATTTGAACCAAATAAAAACGAAATTTTAATTTGTGTTTATTCTGGCGGAAAAAATTATGCTTTGAATATTTCTATAGACCCTGTTAATTATAGATTAAATCTTACTACTCATTCTAAATCTAATCCTCAAAATGTTCTTAATTTCTGTATGGTTTTAAGAAAACATTTAACTGGTGGAACTATAAAAAAAATTTATATGAAAGGTTTAGAAAGAATTGTTTATATAGACATTGATTGTTACAATGACTTTAATGAGTTAGTTACAAAAACTCTTGTTGTCGAGCTTATGGGAAAACATAGTAATATAATTTTAATGAATTCTGAAAGTATTATTATAGATAGTTTAAGGCATTTGAATAAGCTTGATAATTCTTTTAGAGATATATTCCCTGGTTATAAATACTTTGTTTTAGATAGTTCTAAACAAAACTTCTTAACATCTACTTTTGACGAATTTTATAAAAATATTCAAAATTATGCTAACATTTCTAGCGGAATCTCGTCTTCTTATATAGGATTTAGTAACTCTAGTATTATATATATGCTAAACAATCTACAACTTGAAGATAATTTATCTATATCGTTAGATAACTACAAATTGATATACAAATATTTAAAAGACCTTATCTTTACTATAGATAACAATTACAAATCTCTTTCTTGTTATAAAATATTGGCAAAAAAAGAAGATTTTTACTTAATATATAAAAATCAACAAACTCCATATCAAATAAATTTCTTTATTGATGATTTTTATTTTAATAAATGGCAATTTGAGGCTTTTTCTTCTTATAAGAATAATTTGTTACAATTAATTTTAGTAAAATTAAAAAAGTTAGAAAATAAATTGAATACTGCAAACAAAACTTTAGATGAGTGTTCAAAAATGGAAAAATATAAATTATATGGAGAATTAATTACAACTAATTTATATAAAATTCCAAATTATAATCAAAGTGCTATAACTTTAGAAAACTATTATGAGAATAACACGCCAGTAGAAATAACTTTAGACAATACTATTTCGCCTTCTGCCAATGCTAAAAAATTCTTTAAAAAGTATAGAAAATTGCAAAATACTTATGCCATAGTTCAAAAACAAAAAGAGTTAATTAATACAGAGATTACTTATTTAGATAACGTTTTAGACGAAGTAGATAATGCTAAAGATATAGAAACATTGCAAGATATATATTTAGAAACATCTAAAATTCTTGATATACATTCTAACTCTCAACAGGTTCAATGTAAGAGCAAAAAAATTAATTCTCTTTTACCTACAGAACTTACAATAGATGGCTTTACTGTGTTAGTTGGAAAAAATAATAAACAAAATGATTATTTAACTTGTAGAATTGCAAAAGACTCTGATTTATGGTTTCACACTAAAGATATTCATGGAAGCCATGTTGTATTAAAACTTGGTAAGAAGAAAAACGCTACTGACTCCATCATTTATAAATGTGCAACTATTGCCGCATATTACAGCAAAGCCAAATTTTCACAAAATGTGCCTGTTGATTACACATATATAAAATATGTAAGAAAGCCAAATGGTGCAAAACCTGGTATGGTAATTTATACAAATAACAAAACATTGTATGTAAATCCAAAACGTCAATAAGGATATATTCAAATCCTTATTGACATTTCATTTTATTTATTGTTATTTTCATTAATGGCTGCTTTTAATAATCCTACAAATAATGGCTGTGGCTTATCTGGTCTAGATTTTAATTCTGGATGAAATTGAGATGCTATAAAATATGGATGGTTCTTTAGCTCTATAATTTCCACTAAGCTTCCATCTGGCGACGTTCCAGAGAAGTTCATTCCTTTTTCTTCCATTGCTGTTTTATATTCATTATTAAATTCATATCTATGTCTATGTCTCTCTGATATTTCTTCTGTTTTGTATAGCTTACTTGCTAAACTTGATTTTTTTAATTTACAAGGATATGCTCCAAGTCTCATTGTTCCGCCCTTTTTTGTAATATTTTTTTGGGATTCCATTATATGTATTACAGGATTTTTGGTTTTTTCGTCAAACTCTAAAGAATTTGCATCTTTTATATCAAGTACATCCCTTGCAAATTCCACAACTGCCATCTGCATTCCCAAGCATATTCCTAAAAACGGAATATTGTTTTCTCTTGCATACTTAATAGTTTGTATTTTTCCTTCTATACCTCTTCCTCCAAATCCTCCTGGTACTATTATTCCATTAATACCTTTTAATTTTTCTTTAACGTTTTTACTTGTGATTGTTTCGCAATCTATAAATTTTATTTCTGCTTTTGTTGCATTTTTATAAGCTGCATGTTTTATACTTTCTACTACTGATAAGTATGAGTCTTCTAATCTTACATATTTTCCAACTATTGCTATACTAACTTTTTCTTTTTCGCCACTTTCATATTTTTCATCTATCTTTTTAAAGTGCTTTATCATTTTTTCCCATTCTTCATTCTTTGGCTCTATGTTTTTTAGCTTTAAATGTTCACATACAGCTATTGCTAATCCTTCTTTTTCTAACATTAATGGCACTTCATACAAATTTGAGGCTGTCATATTAGCAATTACATTTTCTGGTCGTACATTACAAAATAGCGCAATTTTTCCTTTTATATTTTCTGTTATTGGCATTTCAGTTCTGCATACTAAAATGTCTGGTTTTATTCCTATTGATTGGAGTTCTTTTACTGAATGTTGGGTTGGTTTTGATTTTAGTTCATTTGATCCTGATATGTATGGTAACAATGTAACATGTATATAAATTACATCTTCTGGTTTGTTTTCTATTCCAACTTGTCTTATTGCTTCTAAAAAAGGTAAGCTCTCTATATCTCCTACTGTTCCGCCTATTTCAGTTATTACTACATCTGCTCCTGTTTTTCCTAGCGAATACACTTTATCTTTTATTGCATTTGTTATATGAGGAATTACTTGTACTGTTTTTCCTAAATAGTCCCCTCTTCTTTCTTTTTCTATTACTTCTTGATATATTTTGCCTGTAGATATGCTACAATTTTTATTTAAATCTACATCTGTAAATCTTTCATAATGTCCTAAATCTAAATCTGTTTCTGCACCATCATCTGTTACAAAAACCTCTCCATGCTCATACGGACTCATTGTTCCTGGGTCTACATTTATATATGGATCAAATTTCTGATTTGCTACTTTGTATCCCCTGTTTTTTAATAGTCTTCCTAATGACGCTGCTGTTATTCCTTTACCTAGTCCTGATACTACTCCACCTGTTACAAATATGTATTTTGTGTTCATACTTTCCTCCTAATTAGTACATTCTTATTTTATTATAAATCTTTTATTGTATAGAAAATAAATTCTATACAATAAAAAGCAAAATAGACTAAAATTCAAACCCAAAAATTGTGTTTTTTTTTAGTCTATTTTTATTATTTCTTTAGTAATAATTTTAACAAATCTAATAAAATATTACAAGTATTTTATAATTATTTTTTAGCTATTTTTTGTTGAGAATTGAATTGTATATGCTATATCTGTTCCAGAAGCGCCGTTTTCACAGTCAACATCTTGTCCTTCTACCCACATATATACTCTTATTTTTGTTATTCCAGCTTTTAAATTTCCATAAGCTTGTGCTGACATAGTTTGTGGAGTTGTCCATGCAGGAGATACTTTTGCAAAGTGAGTTGCTGATGGAGATGCTGTTACTGTTTGTTTTAATGAAATATTGTCAGATTGTGTTATTTCTTTCATTATTCCATAGTATGGTACTTGTGTAATAGGGTCATCTGTTACTCCATAATAATCTCTAGCGTTTTGTGCACCTAAAACTGAATGTTTGTCATTGTTTGGCTCCCATATTTTAGCTGTACCAGAAGCTAGCTTTAATCCTCTAATTGTTGTTAAATTAGATGTTACTGCTGTATTTCCTTCTTCTACGAATGCTACACGGGCTGCATTTTGTAGACCTTTATCTTCAGCTCCTTTATATTCTACTTTAGAATTTGCTGTTAGATATATATCTGATGGAGAATCTACCTTTAAGAATAGGTCAAATACTATGTAATGTCCAGTAGTATCTGTATCTTTAGTTGCTGTTAATAAGAAATTTCCTGTTGATTCATCTGTTATTACTTTTCCATAATACATATCCATATTTCCTGTTGCTACATTTCCTGTTGTAGAAACTGGTGCCATTTCTGTTGGTATATTATTAGTGCTTCCATCATAGCCTTTTACTATGTCGTCTTTGGATAGTACAGATTTCCATGTTTCTCCGTCTGCAGATATTTGCAAACCGTTTGTTGCTTTAACATTAACTTGTAATGAACTTACAGTTACTGTTTCGTTTGATGTAAACCATGCATAAGATGATGTTATTAGTAATACTGCCATTAATAATAGAAGCAATATTGCTGATTTTAAATTTGTTTTTCTTTTGCTTTTTTTACTCATTTATTTTTCCTCACTCTCTATATTTTCTATGTAATATAAAGATAACACATGCTAATTGTTAAGTCAATATTTATTCATTATTTGTAAAGTAATTGTAATTTTTGTAATATTTTGTAATATTTTGTAATATTTTTAAAATAATTAATGCTTTGATTAAAACTTATTTTTTAATCAAAGCATTATATTTTATTTATTGTTTAATATGCTCTTCTGTTATATCCATGTGCATTTTCATCATTCCACCTATTAGTGCATCCACACAATCTGGATCATCTCCTTCTATCCATATTACTATTGTAAATTTATCTATATCTCCAGATTTAAAATCAACCCTTTGCTTTTCTACAACACAGTCATTTGTTTTAAATGCTGTTGTTCCTTTTTCTGCTTGTCCTGTGGATTCATTTGCCTTAGCATATACTTCTTTTTCTCCATTTCTAAATACCATTACTCTTATTGCTCTATCAACATTTTTTACGACATCATCTACAAGTATGGTATACCAATAATTTATTGTATCTGCTCCTTTGTTTTCTATATAGAATGTATATGCTATATAATTATCCCCATTATGTGTTCCTTCACCTTGTGTGTCTATATTATCAGGAAGCCAGTTTATTGATATGTTGTCTACAAATTCTAATTGATCAACTTTTAGTATCTTTTTAGTATCTTTTTCATTTAGCTTCTCATACATTACAAGACCGCTTTTTTTAGCCAAATCGTCATCTAATGCTACTGTAAAAGCTCCGCCTTCATAAAACAATCGAAGTAGAAAATATATTATTATTAAAAATAGTGCAATTATTAGTAACCCTATTTTTATTATTCTAATATTCTTTTCTCTCCTTTTTAACTTTTCAGATCCTAATTCTACTCTTTCTCTATCTCCTGCCGAAGCCTTTTTATTATTTTCTATATTGTTTGAATCTTTTTTCTTTTTGCTCATTACTTTTCTCCTCTTTAGATTATTAAATATTAACAAATAATTTTTCTAATAAAAATTATTGAATTGCATTTTTTTATATGTTAAAATTTAATATATAATATTATAATATATATTGTTATAATAATTCAAGAGATAAAGAGGGAAACTTATGAAAATTAATAAAAAGCTTATGTTTATAATTATGGCTTGCATTTTTTTAATATTATCTGTTTTTTTAATGTCACAAATATATGCAAAGTATTTAACTTCTGCAACAGGAAAGGCTTCTATTCCAATATCAAGATGGAATATTACTGTAAATAATGCTTCTATAAAAAATAATTCAGACTTTTCATCTAGAATATCTCCAGTATTTCCTGGCAATGAAAATATAGCAAGTGGAGTTATTGCTCCAACAGCAGAGGGATATTTTGATTTAAACTTTGATTTTACAAATGTAGATGTATCTTTTCAATATAATATTTCTGTCGAATCAGATGAAAGTAGTGCAGTATCAGATATTGTTATAACAGGCTATTCTATAGATGATGGAGCAAAGTTAAAGGTTGAAAATAATAAAGCTGATATAACTAATATAATAAGAATCGCTGATAATGTAAAATCACGAAAATTGCGTGTATATACTATGTGGAATGATGATCCTGAAACTTCTTCTATGGATAATTTAGCAGACACTGCTTCTACTTTAAAATCAGATTCTGCTGCAGTATTAAAAGTTACAGTATCTTTTAAGCAAATAACTTCATAAAATATGATATTTCATTTTATTCAAAAAAATCCCTTTATGTGAGGGATTTTTTATGTGTTTATTTGTTTTGCTATTAATTTTATTTCTAACTTTAAACTACTTTCTGTTGGATGCAATTTATTATATTCATAAGATTGCTCTCCCCAATAAGTGTCAACAGTATCATTTCCAGACTCATAACTCCAAGATACATTAACTGTAAAAACACTATATCCGTCTTTATCTAACCTACTTTTATCCAATGTTACAGATATTTTAAACGGATAATCATTGGCAATCTTATTGTTTAATTCTTCTTGAGTACAATTTTCATCTACTGTATAGGTCTGTCCTAATATTGTAAAAGATTTATATTCAAAGGTAATGTCTGCCGTTGTTTCTCCTGAATTTCTTATATTTACCGATTTTGTATATGTATCCATTCCTGGATATATATTACCAACATCTATTAATATACTACCAGTTTGTTGAGTTTCGTCTATAGTAAAAGCAATGTCCCATGAAGAAACATGTGCTGTTATTCCTGCAGATGCTTTCGTTAAATAAATAAACCATGCATAAGAATTAAATATTAATAATATTAATATTATAATTAAAGTATGAAGTTTGACATATCTTTTTAAACCTTTTTTTAAAGGTTTATTAGAATTATCATTTTTAAGATTTTCTTCTTTACTTCTATTCTTCTTTTCCACTATTATCCTCTCTATCTTCTTTCTCATTTTCCTCTTTAGCATCTTTTTCTTCTTTATATTCTCTATGTAATTTAATTACTTTTACAATTATTAAAATTGTAAGTGGCACAAATATTAAGAAATAGAATCCATATAAATTATTTATTATTTTGCTTATAAAGCTCAATACATGAGTTTTATATATTATAATTCCATATATTTGGCTTTCAGATACTACTGGATCTTCTTCTGGATTTGCAATTCCTTTTGTATGGAATTTATATTCTCCATTTTCGTTTTCTATTTTAATTACTTGGTGTGTTACAATTTTATCTTTAAAAGAATCTTCTTTACCTAGATATACTAAATCGTCGCCTTCTTTTATTTTATCTGGCTCTATTGTCTTTGATATTAATATATCTCCAACTTGATACTTTGGTACCATGCTTTCTGTTACAATATTAAAAACTCTTATTCCAGCTAAACTTATATTGTTGTTAGTTACTCTTTGTAAAAGTACAACAGCTAATATCATTACAACTAATATAACTAGCAGATAATATAAAATATTTCCTATAATCTTTAAAGCTTTATTTTCTAATAATTTTTTCAACGTTTTTTCTCCTTTTAAGTATTTTGTAATTAACTTATTTTTTCTAAATATTTATCAATATGTTTATTAAATATTTTTTGTATTTCTTGTATGTTAGCTTGATTTCTATATTTAATTATAGCGTATTTTTCCTTTATAACATCTTCTAATTGCTTTTCAGATAATTCATTATTCATAGACATTACTTTTTCTAACATTTTACTTATTACTATTTCTTGCATCTCTTTTTGTTTTTCTTGAGTTTGTTCTATGTTTTCTTTATCCTTGCTTTTATTTAAAGTACTTACTATTAAATAATTTAAGAAGAATGATTCATCCATTAAATTTTTTAAATTTCCTTTATCTTCATAATTCTTCTTTTCTTTGCTACTTTTTGTTCTATCTTCTATGTTGTCTCTTAAATATGTCCATAATTTCATAGCATATTGAAAATTTACATTTTTTAAAACAACATTTGTCTTTTTTATTGGTTCCCTCACAAGTGCAATATGTTTCTTATCTATTACTTTATATACTTCACTATTTGTCAAGTCTGATATTCTAGTCTCTAAATTTGATATTCTTAATAATAATTCGTCTGGTTCTTCTTCTTTATCTTTATTTTTCTTTTCTGCACACATTTGTGTATTTAAAGACATATTTATATCTATTTTTTCATTTGATATTTTTGAGCTTCCTGTATATTCTATTTTTTTATTATTTTTATTTCCTGCATTTTGTACTTGCTCCAATGACTTCTTCTTCATACTTAAGAAGAATTTCATATTTTGTATAAGTGTATAAATAAGTCTATTTTCATAAGTGTCATAACTTTCTTCTTTGTCTATGTTTAAAATTTTAGATGGTTTAACATCACCAGTTTTTTTATCTACTTCTTGTATAAAGCTTGTATTTTTGGCTAGATTTTTTATACTTTCAACTGTTATTTTTCTAGCACGTTCTATTTTTACTACTTCTTCTTCATTAATTATAAATCTGTTTGGTGCACGAAAAATATTGTCTATATATGGAATAGTATCTTCCATTATATCTATCCAATCTGTATCTCTTACTACATTTTCAATATCTGTTTGAACATGTAGATTTGAATTTATATGTTCTTTAAATTTCTCACTTTTTTTTCGACTTGCATTTTGATATATATCTACTATTGAATTTTCCATGTTACCTCCTAACTCTATGTTAGTTTCTTTAATCTAGTCATGTATTCTACACATTCTTTCATTTTGCCTTTTCCAAATGTCTTGTCTAAAAAGTCTATATATGGTGTAATTTCATCTCTTATATATGAAATGTTTAATTGTTCAAATTTTCTTAATACTTTTTTTGCCATGAAATAGTCTACCCCAGCTATCTCATCTCCTCCACAAGCAACATATACTGGAACGAATTTTTTCATGTGAGCAACAATACGGTTACCAAAAGCTATACGAAAATGTTTTATTGTATAATCATCCATTAATTCTATTTTTGCTAAAGTGTCTGCTGAAACTTGATTTTCTTGCATAGCTGTTGAAAATAATTTATCTAAATATGTATAATTTATATCCATAGCCGGCATGTCTACTGGTTCAAATACTTTTCCTTTATCATTTATATCTATTGGCATAGCTCTATCGTAAACCTTATCTGTAACCATAAAAGTAGAGTCATCATTATTGATTGTTCCTATATACCACATGTTTGATGGTATTCGTAATTTTCCTTCTATTAGTTTTTTAGGATCTGTTTTCCAACTACTTGGCACTAATTCTATAATCCATTCATCTTTATTTGGCATTTCCAAAATAGATAACATTTCTGCAAAATAATATTCAACACGTGCAATGTTCATCTCGTCCAGTATTACTGTATAAACGTCATCTGTATATCCTGCTAAATACATTTCTTTTAGTACTTCGGTTTCATTAAACTTTTTTGTAAATTCGTTGAAATAGCCGAATAATTCTGTTCTATCTCTCCAAGATGGCTGTACTGATGCCACACACGAATCATGTTTTAAAAATTTTCCCCATGCGTAAGCAAGTGATGTTTTACCTGTTCCAGATATACCTTGTAAAATAACTAGCTTTGTTGAGGCTAGAGCTGAAATAAAAAGCCTCATCATATCTATTGTATAATATAAGTGCAATCTAGATGCTGCAAAATTTCTAAAATGATCGCATAATTCTGGAAGAGTAAATGTATTTCCATAATTTTTTACTTTGTAGTTTTCAAATTCTCTGTCTATAGCAGTAAGTTTTGCAAACCTTGTATCTGGTCCACTTGGATCTTCTTCTTTTTCCTCTTGATTTTGCTCTATCTCTGGACTTTCATTAGGCTTTAGACCCAATTGAGATACTTTCATTGCTAATATATCTTCTTTTTCCTTTACAAGTCTGGCTACTTGTCCATTTAGTGAAGCAACTTCTTGTAGTAAAGCATCTTGATCTACTGCTTTTTTTCTTATTTTTCCATATTTTCTTATTGTAAAAAATATTAAAAGTCCTATTAGCACAAATATAAGTAATAATAGTCCTATAGCAATTACTACCAAAGCCCACTCTGGCATTGAAAAATCGTTTTTGTAATTATCTATTATTCCTGTATATGATTTTATATCGACCGCTCTTTGTAGGCCTTTCCATATTCCACTAAACATCATTCCTACTCCAGAAAAAAACTGGCCTAAAAATTCATATAAAAATTTTGTAAAAGTTTCCATATTTTATTTCATTCCTTTCGCAAGGCAGTAAATTATTTTTTATATTTTTATTAAATTTTTTATAATTGATTCATTTGCTATAACTTTTTCATAATATTTTAAATCTTTATTGGCTATTGTATAATTAAAAGTTTTTAGTTTTTCAAAGTTTGAATATTGTGGTTTAAAAGAATTGTCTAATACAACTGCAAATCTAAACCCGTTTCTCATCAACTCATATATAATTTCCTTATTTTCCAAAAATTCTTTGTATGTAATTTTTAAATTTACTTTATCTTGAACAGCTGCATTATTTATTATGTTTAACAAACTATTTAATTTTCTACTTTTCTCTAGTAGTGTAGTTGTAAATTCTATTATATATTGCTTTTTAAAGTTTCCTTTTAATATATCCGATATTACTTCTACTGCTATTAAATTGTACTCTACGAACAGTTTATCTTCTTGGACCATGCCAGAGTTAAATACATTATCAATGGCTTGATTGCTATAAATCATTGGAAATTTTATATTATAATTTAAATTTACTCTATAAGTGCTACTTACACCTTCGTAATATGTTATTTTTAAATAAAAGTCGTCCGTCTTATATTTTTCTAAAAATTTCTCTTTCTGGGTGAAATATGTCTTAAATGTTTTATAAAAATTTTTCTTAAATTCTATATCATCCTTTTGTAATAATTTTTTTCTAATTTTGTATAATTTATTTATGGTTTCTTCAATATCTGTTTTATATGATATTTTATCAAAATATAATATATAATAATAAAATAGTCCCATATTTTCTATTAAACTTTTCTTCTCCGGAAATTCTTTTAATATCCTCTCTTCTTCATCTTTTAGAGCATTTAAGAAATTTTTCCTAAATGTTAAATTATCATCTTTTGGATAAAAATCATAAAATCTAACATTCATATATGCGTCCATATATCTAAAAGCAATTTTCTTATTATATTGTTCTTCAAATATTAGCTTAATATAAGAAATTATTTCTTCTTGAGTTATTTTTATATATTCTTGCATTACATTATTTGACATATAAGATATTTTCCTTTCTAATTTTATCTTGTATTAACTGTTACTATTGATGTAGAATTTTTTATTGGATAAGTATAGTCTTTTGTTACATCAAGCTTATAAAATCTAACTACTGCACTTGATATTGGTTCTACTTTAAATGTCATTCCATTTATATAATTGCTTCCATTTATGTTTGTAGTTGTAGTTTCGGTAGCATTTAGGTAATTTGTATTAGTCATATCTAGCAATATTTCCTTTGGATTAAATTTAAGAGTTATTAATGCGGAATAACATTTGTTTTTATCTTCTTCTGATAGTGTTAAATATGTATCTACATCTATTTTATCTCCTGCTTTATATGATCCAAAATCAGTTTCAACTTTATAATATGATAATGTATTTGTTATATTTAGGTCAAAGTATGCACTTGATTTTGAGTCTACAATTTCATACGCTACATGTTCTTTTCCCACAACAAGCACAAAGGTAGCTTCTAATTCTTTTTTATAATGTGATGTTGAATTTGTTGTTATTTTAACAATTACTTTATCTCCTGTGTTTAATCCAGTATTTGGAGTAATAACTAAATTAAAAGAGTCTTGATTTGTATCAGAAGGAATAATTCCATCTGTTTTACTTAATTGGCATGTTGCATTTGATGAACAAGTGTATTCTATATTATAACTTATATCATAGCTTGATTTTTTTAAATTATTTTCCATACTATTCATATTAATTGTTATTGTATAAGGGTCAACTCCAGACCAATTGTCGATTTGATAAAAAGTTGATGGATTTTTTAATTTATCACTATAAAAGTAAAATTCTTTAGTTCTAACAAAAAAATTATTTATTTCATTTAAAACGTATCTTCCAAATGTTACACTTAATGTTGTAAAGCATAAAATTAAAACTAATATAATTAGTATCTGTGGTTTTTTTTGAATGTCTTTTAATTTTAATCTCTGCATATATCTTCCCTTCTTTTTATATTACTTGTTTAGATTTTACGTCTATTTCTATTGCTTCGATTATGTCTTGATAATTTAAGGTATTATATTTTTGTGGAAAATATAATACTAATTGATATACATTTGTTTTTTCTTGAATATGTGTAAAAGTTTGTGTATCAGTTGTTATAGTTCTAAAATATGTGTTATATTCATCTTGTGAAATATCATTAGTTTTTATTATACTTTTCGCTTTAGAATCTTTATAATCTTCATTCATATATAGTTCATAATCTATTGGTAAATTTGTAGTTGTCCTAATTGTTAAATCATATTCCATATCAGTCTCACACATTTTTGTTCCATCATTGTTTGATATAGAAAAAGTATACACATAGGGTTCCTCTCTTGGAAACAAAGAATCTAAATTTACATTCATTGATTGGTAATCTTCTTTTATTATATAAAAAGCTACTTGTATATCTGTGTTTGAAGTAGCATTGCTTTCATATTTAGATAAAGTAAAAGATATTAATTTTACTAAAAGGATTAAAATTAATAAAAGTATTAATATTTTTATTATTTTTTTTGCTATTTTTTTGTTTTGCACTTTTATTTCTCCTTTGTAATTTTTTCTTGCTTATTGTCTGATGTATTATAACAAATAGCTATTCCAAATAAGACAATAGTTATTACTACAGATATTAGTACAGAAGGTGTTGTTAGTACTTTTTTCCATATAGCTACATTTGGTATTATTTTTATAACTTTGCCAAATACTTGCTCTTTATCTATTGGCTGGTCAGTAGTATTATTTGCATCTCCCTTTGTTATAATTTCATCTTCGTTTATTTCCAAAGCTCTATGAGTTATAAAATTATTATTTTCTTTATAAACAATTATATCATTTGCTTTAATATCTTTGGTTGATTTAACTATTACAACGTCCCCAATTTCAATAGTTCCAGCCATACTTCCTGTTGCAACTTCAAACGCTGTATATCCAAATATGGTTGCACCATTTTTCTTTAATACTTTGGTTTGTATTGCATATATTATTACAATAATTATCATTATAGATATAAGTATAATAATAACATTTAATATTATTTCTAATATTTTCTTTACAGCTTTCATTTATTTATAAATTTCTCCTAATTGGACATTTTTTCAATTATTCATTTGTATTTGTTTGTGTATTTGTATTTTCATTTGGTATATATTCTTCTATCTTTTCTCCCAAATATTGAGTAGCTTTAACTTCAATTGGAATTTTCATTTTATAATTTACATATCTTCCGATTTTAGTGTCGTTTTCATTATTTGATTCATCGTTTTCCCACTCTAATGTAACCTTTATTTTGTCCACTCTACCTTGCTTTATTGAGTCTAGCATAATAACTCCTGTGTAAGTATCTTCTCCTGTTTTTATTAATGTGTTTTCTCCGTCTATTGCAATTGAACTTATTTCTATTTTGTCGTTGATTAATTGAGATTTATCTAATTTAATATCATATTTTACAGATACATCAGTTTCCTTTGGGTCTATTACTATATAAAATTTTCCTTTAGTATTTGGTGCAATTTTACCTGGAGCTACATGTGTATTGTCTTCTATTTCAAATGTATCTACATTAAATTGATTACTATTTTGTGAAGATATATTTGTATTATTAACATATATAGTCCAGGTTGCATTTTCTTGCTTAACTTTTGCTTGTGCTTCACTATAAAAAACGGCATACGTATTAATTAATTTATATGCCATTAATAAAATCATAAATAATATTGCTATAATTAGGATTTTTTTTATTATTTTTTTATTCATTTATATTACCTTATTTTGAATCTTTTTTGTCTTCTTTTTTGCTTTCTTTTATTTCACTAAAGACGACTGTTATCTCATATATAAATGCTATTAATGAAGGGAATACTATTAAGAATAAAAATCCCCATTTAGATTCTATAACACTTAATACTCCTCCAACTTTTGATATAACTTTAACTCCATTTGCTTGTCCTATAACATATTGACTTGAAATGTCATAATCTCCTTCTAATGTAAATGTTGTTTCTGTTGATGTTATTACTTGTTTGTTTGTTACTTTTGCTACTGATACATCTACTTTTTTGTCATGAGAATTATAGAAGAATACTTTTTCTCCTATATTAGTCTTATTCTTGTTTTTAGAATTTACTATTACTAAATCCCCTTTATGAAAATCTGGTTCCAATTCTTCATTTGTAACTAAAATTATTGAATTATCCCCAAATTCACTTATTTTGTACTCATTATAAGATAATAAGCATACTGTTGTAAAAACTGCTATTACTGCATAAATTGTTATGAGTATATTTCCAATTACTCTTTTCATTTTTTCCTCCTAATGTCAATTTGTTTTATCGACAAAAAAACTGTATTATTTTTTATAAATATATCATACAGTTTATTTTTTTTCAATATTTTTTGATATTTTTAGTATATATTTTTTCACTTATATATATTTATAAAAATTTTATGATGTATTTAGTGTTTTTATTTATCTTTATGTTCTCTTGTTTCTTAAATACTTTTTATAATTATTCCCAAATATATAATTAATTATATATTTTATTTAAAATTTACAATTTATATAAATTTTTATTGATATTTTTTTCAAATATGTTTATAATATTATTTGGAGGAAACAAATGATTAAATTAAATTCAAAAACAAATAAAACTAATGTAACAAAATTAATAAATATAGAAATAACTTCAATAAATGCTTCTTTAAATTCGCAAAAAACATTTAGTAAGCAAATTTTAACTTTTTTAAAGAGCTTTATTGGTAATGTAGAAGTTGATTCTATTTTTTCTGATGCAATAAATAAATTTATATCTGATGCAAGTTACTATTTATCTAAAGTAAATTCAAATATTTCTTTATATAATAATTTGTTAGATATATTAGATAATATAAAATTTAATTGTCCCTCTATTGAATATAGTACAACTGTTAGTAAGATAACTCAATACAATAAAAAGTTTGTAGCATCTACTACAGAAATTTTTAAAAATACTTCTGAAATAGAGAAATTTATTCACTCAATGTCAACAATTGATATTTCCGAATATATCTCTATAGATAATATGGAAAATGTAGAAAGTTTAGCAGATTCTCTAATTGACAAAAATAAAGATGTTAACACAAAAAAATCATCTTCTAAAAAAACTAAAGATTCTGTTTCTTTAGTTGAAAACACCTTAATTATTTCGGAAGTTACTGGTTTAGTAACATTGCCTTACAAAATTTCCGAATTAAAAAAGATTTTACGTAATGAACCAGATAAATATACATCTTTATCAGATGTTATATTATCTAAATATACAATTCCTTTAAAAAACTACCAACTTTCAGCTGTTTCTAGGTTTAAAGAAGCATATAAGTTAGTAATAAATAAGGAGCATGGAACTAAAAAAGAGGCTTTAGGTTTAGCAACCGAATTGCTTACAAATTATAATTTGCACCCTGCAATTATAACAGCATGTAAAAACTTAAATGAATTAGATGTATATCTTTCTTGTTTAGAATTTAATGAACTAGAAGATTTTCATTTCTTCAAAATTGTATATGAAGTATTACCTGCAGTAATAAAAAAAAGCAAAAATAAGGATATAATGTCTTCTGTAGAATAATATATCCTTATTCTCTTTTTATTTTCTTATTTGCTTTCTTTTAAAGCTCATTTTTTCTTTATATAATTTTCTCTTTAAAATTAGTATAAAAAATACTGTAACAATTACTGTAGTAATTTTACTCTCGAATATTCTAAATAAAAATCCTATTATAGGCAATTTTACTATTATCTTATACTTTAACTGTTCTATGCTTTTCTCTTCAATGTCATTATGGTAATTTTTATCTAATTTAGTTATATATGTAATTTTTCCATTATTGCTTTTTATCTTCTGTATTCTAGAATATTTTATATACATATTTGCGTTTGTATTTATAGAATCATATCCTATAATCTTATTTGCATCTATATCTTTTTCTGTTGTTTTGTAACTAATTAATAAGCTATTTTTATATATTTCGGGTTCCATAAGATTGTCTTTTTGGGTAGATATATATATATTAAAAATTTTAACATATTCTCTTTTTTTAAATTCCTTATTCAAAATATATAAACAATTATATATTATTAAGCAAATAAATAATGCTAATCCTATATATTTCAATATATTTAAAATTTTTTTATTTTCCAATAAATTTTTGGTCTTCAATTTTCTTTTTTTCTCTCCTAGCATTACTCTTTTCTTTCATTTCCATTTTGTTTAAATAAATAATTAGACATATCAATATTGTAAGTATTATTATTATTCCATTTTTTAGTCCAGAAACTATATTTCCTAAATGTGGTATTTTTATAATTTCTTTTCCCTCTATGTCTTCAAAAAGTAAATTTACATCATCTATAATATTATTGTTATCTCCCTTGGTTTTATATGTTCCATTAACTTCATCTATTTCAACTATTCTATGTGTAATTACTTCTCCTTTTACTTTAAAAGTAATAATGTCATCTATTCTTAAATCTTTTTTATCTACCTTTTTTATAACTATTACATCACCTTTTTTTAATGTTGGTTGCATACTTTCTGTTGATATAATATAGGCTTTATAGATATAAAAACTAGGAGTATCAAATTTATCTATATAAGACATGTACAATAAAACAATATTATACAACAATATTATTATAAATATGAATACAGTTTTCTTTATTCTGTTATTTATTTCTTTTCTCTTTTTTATTGAATCTATGTCGTATTTCATTTGTTATCCTTTCGTTTTATATCTATAAATTTTATTTTATTATTAAGTATTCATAGGTTTCTCCTATATACTCTCCATTGTCATATAATTTAAAAGCTAATTTATATGTTCCTGTAACTAAATCTGTTCCTATATTAAAGAAGAATTTCATCGTCGCTTGTGGAGTATTAGTTATTAAATACTCTTTATCATTCTTTGTTGGTGTTAATGATATAGATAAATAATCCGATAAGTCCACTAGTTCATAGTTTTGAGAATATGTATTTGAATAGTCTCGCCTATATAGTGCTACTGCTATACTAGGATTTTCTAATCCTGATGAATATTCTATGTTTGCTGTTAACAAACTACTATTATCTTGAGTGTGTCCTGTATCTTTATTTATTATTTTTGAATTATCATCTGTATATACTTTTAATCCATAACTTGATTCTATTATTGTAATTTTTACTTCTGCTGTATCTGATGATTTAATTCCATAATAAATACCATCTGGTGAGCCAAAACTTTCTATCTTTATTGTATAATCTCCTGTAGCTAAAACTGTATTATCTGCTGTATCTATCACAATTCTTGAAAGTACATTTGATACTTTGTCCGCAGTATTTATTCTTACTGTTCCATCAATTCTTGGATAATATTTTACATTATCCAGACTAAAAGATACACCTAATAAAGAATCACTGTTAAGTCTGTTTCCTTGACTGTCAAATATAGAAATTTTTACTCCCATTTTATTATCAAAGAAATGTGTATCATATACAGTTTTTGAATTTATTCTATTTTGCTTAAAATCTGTTGCAATAGAAAGTGTAAAATTGTCTCCTAAATATACTACATCTTTATTTGTGCTTGCAGATACTTTAATTGTAGCATCTTTATCTTTATAAACACTATAAACTAACGTATCCCTTTGACTACCAAGTACGCTTATTAATGTTTCTTCATCTTCATCTCTTATTTCCATTAGTAGTGTATTATTTTTTATATCTGATGCTATATTGCTTTCTTCAAAATTTACTTGGAATATGAAGCTTTCATATAATATATCTTGGTCTGTATTATAATACTTTTGACAATTTTCTCGTTCGTTATAGTAGCTATTATCACTTCCCATCGCCACAAAATCTTCTAATTTATATACGTTCTTTTTGTTTGTTTCATCATCTTCTGTTACAACATAATAATAGTATTTGTGTGTAACCATATCTATTAAAGTGATTTTTGTGTTTTTTGGAAATGCAAAAGCCTCTCCTTTTGAATTTCTTGATTCTAAAGCGTGTTTATAAGTATTAAAATAGTCTTGACTATTAATTTTATTTTCTTTTTCTTCGTTATTATTAACAAAATTCTGTATAAATAGTGAATAATATGTAGAGAATGCACTTGAATCTGTAATATTTGTTTCCGTTGTTGCAAACAAATTAAATTCTTGTCCTGGTGATATTGCCGCTTCATAACTATTATCTTGATACAATTTTGTTTCTAAAGTTATATCTATGTCTATATATGCAAATTGATAATTTAATTCATCTACTGGAATCTGCGCTTGAAGCCTTATTTTTGTACTTCCAAGCGGTTTTGCAACAGATATATTCTCTGAATGATATAAGCACAAATTTAAAGTCGGTACACTTTCTGCATTCTCGTTATTATAAGCTGTTGTTCCCATATATGTTCCACCATTTTGTGTTATAAATGTTGTACTACCTTTTGTTGTCCATCCAGTATTTCCTGTTTTCATAGATAATCCAAATTTATTATCTGCAGTTTCTTGATCAGGTTCAATCATATTTATTAAATTTGGCTCTATAAGTTCTATACCTTCTGCAAGCCCAGCAGAAAATCCTGTTAATAAGAACTTTGTATTTGGTGTTGAAAATCCCATAAGTGCTAACTCATAAGTTCCAAGTGTTGCATATTTAGAAGCAATTAGTGACACTTCAAAAGTAGTAACCTCTAGTTCTTTACCTATTAACCACATATAACAAGTAGGATCTATTAATTCTGCATCTATCAATTTTATTTTTATATGTTTTTCATTTTCTTCATCTTCAAAATTTGAATAAAATCCATCTTGTGTAAGATCATGATTTTCTTTATTCTTTGCCATTACATAAGAATTTGAAGAAACTGTACCTTCATTTATAATTTGATCTCCGTTTTTATATTCTTTATTATATATACCTGTACTAGTACTAGGATTCATAAAATTTGTAAACATTCCGAAAAATGTCATACCATATACTTCACCATAGTCTCCTGTCATTGGTCTTTCTTTGTTTGCAATAATTAGATTTCTACCTTCTGCCATGTAAATTCTATTGTCTACATTTGTTTGAGTTATTTTTCCAGTCTCTTCATCTATAGTTACTGTAGCTTTCTCTTCTTTTCCATCTTCGCCTACTAAACTTTCGTATTTTTTTAATAAGTTAGCTCCATAACTCAAATATAATATTGAGTTGTTCTTTAATTTTAAATCATCTATTCTACTTAAAGAATACTTCATAGTTGATAATTCATTTGTTCTATCTGTTGTACCAGATAAGTAAATGGCTGAATTGTCTATAGTAACTACATCTGCTCTTTGTATAGATATATTATCCTGTGGTTCATATACACTACCATAATCTTTTATCTTTATAATACTTTCACCTTGTGAACTTGATGCATTACCAGACCCAAAGATGCTACCTTTTATATGAAATTCGGCATGTTCTTTTGCATTTATATTTATTAATATACCTTTGGTAACACTTATATATTCAAAGTCGTAAATTTCTGAACCAGAAGCATTTGCTTCTCCTCCTCCAAATACTGTACCATTAATTATTATATTTCCTATTTCAAGAGATGAATCTTCTGCATCATTATAATTCTGATTTATTGTTGAATCTTTAACTGTATTATACCCTATATTTGTGTATGTTTTTCCATAGACTTTTGATGTATTTGCTCCACCATATACATTTCCTCCAATAGTTGCACCAACAATATTTACTATACTGTTAGAATCATTGCTATCTTGAGAACCTGTTTTTGCCTGGTTTCCTCCTCCAAATACACTTTTTGTTATATTTGTAGTTGTGCCGTCTATATTTATTTTAGCGTTTTTATTTACTGTTGCATTTACACCATTGCCTCCTGCATAAGCTGAACCAGAAATATTAGAGTCTTTTATATGTACATAAGTATTTCCTAGTACTCCTCCTTCATTTCCACCACCATATACATTTCCTCCAATAGTTGCTTTTCCTATTTCTACATTTGTATTAGTAGTAATATCTGCTTGGTTTCCACCACCAAAAACACTATTCTTAACATTTCCATTTACTATTACTTGTGGGGAATCAGTTGTTGCACGGTTTCCTCCTCCAAATACATTGTTTACAATGTCGTTATTTTCAAATATTGTGACTTTTGTTTTAGTAGTTGTTCCTCCTAAATTATTTCCTCCATAAGCAGAGTCTATATTTCCACCTTTTATATTTATATTGCTTTGGTTAACTGTTCCAGATTGATTTGAACCGCCATATATATTTTTTATTTGTCCTCCATTTACTTCTACATTAGTATTTGGTACATTAGCTTTATTTGCCCCTCCAAATGCATTTGTTATTTCTCCATTGTTGATTGTTATATTAGACTTTTCTGGAGTGTCTGCCATGTTGCCTCCACCATATATGTTTTCTATAGTTCCACCATTTGTTACAATCTTTGGAGTAATTGTTGTTCCACCAGCATTATTCCCACCATATATGTTTTCTACAGTTCCTGCTGTTGTTTCTATATAGCTTGTAGGAACATTTCCACTTATATTAGAACCACCATATATATTAGTTGTATTTCCTCCTGACACAAATATATTTGTTGAACAGTCACCTTCATTAAGTTTTTGGCTAGAGTCTATTATTCCAATTTGGCTTCCTCCTCCATATACATTATTAGAGTTTCCGCCTTTTATATATATATAAGATTTACCTTCGACTTCTCCTACATTACCTCCACCATATATATCTTTTGTATGTGTTCCATCTGTAATTGTTATAATTGTTAATCCTTTTGTTTTGGCAATATTTCCGCCTCCATATAATTTTGTATTTAAATCCCCTGATATCGTTATATAAGAATTACCAGTTAGTTTGGCCATGTTAGAGTAGTTCTTTACTCCTTCTCCACCACCATATATTTCTCCTGTTATTTTGGGTGTACCTGATATTGTTATATGGGTATCTCCCTCAACTTGTGCAAGGTCAGGTTTTTTTGATGCCAAATTACTTAAACTACTGCCTGTAGCTCCTCTACCTGCTGCATAAATGTTACCATTTATTGTTGGAGAACCAGATATGTTTATATTACTATTTCCATATAAAGCTCCTGCATCTTTCGGAGTAGTATCTATTGTTAGATATTCTGTATATCCAAATCCTCCTCCATATATATCTCCTTTAATTGTTCCGCCAGATATATTTATATTTACAGATGTATTTATATCTTTGTATTCATTGTTTATTAACCCTGGTTTATTTTTATATGTATCTGATGAATTTACACTGTATCCGTGAAACTCCTCCTGCTCCTGCACCATATATTTTCTTGCTTACTGTTCCACCAGATATGTTTATATTTATAGTTCCATAAAAATACGAATCGCTCATTAATGTAGATCCCCAGAATCCATTATTTATAGCGTTTATATTTCTACCTAAACTTCCTCCATATATTTCTGCTACATTTCCACCATACATATTTATGGTTGTATATCCTATAAAAGTATTTCTTGGATAGTTCCACATTCCCACTATCGCTAGCATTCCATCTAATAGATTTCCAGTAATAGTATCACCTATACTTGCACCTAATACACGTCCTATGTTTCCATTTTTTACATTTATTTTAACATTTCCATAAATATTTCCACACGTACTACCCCCAGATATTAGATTAATATCATAAGGGTAATCTTTAGTTGCACTTTCTTTTATATCTATTGTTAACTCTGGAGAGTATACATCACTTGTTAGATTAGAGCCTATAAAGTCTTTTGATACAAGTTGACCAATTCCCCATTCTCCAGTCTTTCCTAAACTACCTCCGAAGTATTATTCTTGCGTAAGTTCCACTTTTTATTAGTATTTTAGCATTGTTTCTAGGAAGAGATGAATTATTATATTTTAACCATCCACCCAAAATATGGAATGCTGGTGCGTTCACACTATTAGTATTTTCTGTTTTTATTAACCCTTCATAAGATTCCGCATTCTTATAATTTTTCATTACAATGCTTTCTCCCATTGTAAGGCTGTACCCTTGTAAGAAGAAATATGTTTGACCACAGTTTGTATCTGATGTATTATTACTATTCCCATCAAATGTAAGATGCATAAATGTTGTATTTCCATTTAAATATCTGTAAGTATTTGCTGCTTGAAAAGCAAGTACAGCATTGTAATCCTTTCCTTTATATTTTCCTGTAATTGTTACATCTTTTTGATAAGTACTATTATACTCACTATTTAAATATTCTATATTTGTATAATTTCCCATTAAGACAATTATATTTTCTTCTCTACTTCTATTTTTTTCAAATTTTCCATAAGCTGTAGCGAAAGTCTTTACTGCTGTTTGCGGAGTAAATCCGTCATTTGAATCAGACCCATTATTATAGTCTACAAATATTACAGTTCTATTTCCTCCATAATATCCTTCTACACTCATATAAGGATATTTATTATTTGTGGCTGTAAAAGTGTATATATTATTTTTTGAAAATTCTATTGTCATAAAATCTGTAGTATTCCCCTCTCTTACAATTGGTTCATCACTACTTATATCTTCAGCTTCCCATCTAAAAGTATAATCTTCTAAATTAAAATTAGGATCGTTAGTTCCTGTTCCTACAATGTTTGCAGTTAAAGTTCCTTGTGCTGTATTTTGATTGAACTCTACATCAAGTTCGTATTTAGGAATATTTGCTATTGTATATAAAGCTGCTGCATTTTCATTGCTAACTATTACTTCTGCTTTAAAAGCTTTTTCCCAATTAGGTGAAATATTATTTTGAGTTCTGCTAGTATCTAATTGACCATCTATATACCATTTATATTTATAATCTTGAGAGTTTTCTTGCCCGTTAACTAAAATTGTATGTTTTAGCTTTTCTTCCTTATCTGTTAATTTTATCTCTGGAGTGAAGCTAAATAAATCAGTTCCTGCAGTTAAATTCCAAGTAAGAAAATGCTCTGTTTTGCTATTGCTTACATAATTATTAAAATTGTTTAACATTGTATCTAAACTATCTAGGTATAACCCTTTATTAACACCTTGCACCTCTTTCATTAAAGCAAAGAAAGAGTATCTAGTTTCACTAGAAGTACCAGACTTAACACTTGTTGAGAAACTACTATTATTTGCAGTATAAGCATAAAAATAGCTATTAGCAACCATGCTTGCATTTCCAGCATCATAACCATTCCATACTGTAGAGAACTTATTGGTATCACTAACCGAACTTCCTCCTCTTACTTGTCCAAAAACAGGACCCACAAAAGCATATTCTGAAGTTATTGTTCCTTTATATAAACAATTTTGTGGCCAAACAGGTTGATTTCTTATTCCACCAATAATTCCACCAACTCCATGTTGAGCAGCATTTACTTTTTTATTTTGTTTTGGATAAAAATTTGTTCTTATATCTGTAGTAGAATAACAATTTTCTATTTTATATCTACTTGATTCTCCTGGGTCTGAATCGCTTGTTGCTGAATTTGTTGCATATCCTGCAATTCCTCCTATGAAAGCCTGTGAGGAGTTATTATTTAACGTTATTCTATTTGAAGTTAATATTATTGCGCTTTTTATAGAAATTTCGCCATTATTTACTATAACATTTTTTATCTGGGAATTTTTAAACATCGTTCCTGTTACAATTCCTATGTTATAGCCTTTTGCATTTGTATTGCTAGCAGTCTCTCCAGTAGCATTAATCTTTATTGTAATGTTATCTAGTTGCAAGTTTTTTATACAAGAATAACTTGAACCTCCACCAATACTACCAAACATTCCATAAGATTCTACAGTTGTTGGTAAAGAACTTGGAAGGTTTATTTCCCCGTTTCCTATTGTATGTCCTAATCCGTCAAAAACTCCTTTGAATGAATTACTATGGTTTCCAATTGGAGTCCATGTGTTGTTATTTAAATCTATATCATTTATTAAATAAAAATATTTGCCTTCATAAGAATTTCCATTATTTACACTTTTTGAGAGATATGCAAACTCATCTCCATTTACTATTAGATAAGGATCTTCTTTAGTTCCGCTTCCAAATCTAAACTTACTAGCTACTGTGCCATCCCATTCTAATGCATATTGCATTTTAGCTGAAAGTATAGAAGCTTTAGAGACATTATCTTCTAGCAATACAGCATAAGTTGAAAATCCATTTACATTAAAAGTTACTGTATCCTTTGATACATCAACTGCTTTTATTTCCTCTATTGTATTTTGATTTTCAATATGTAAAACCTTATACCTTTGTGTATCTGAATTTATTTCTTGCATTCCAGATATTGAAATTTTAATGTCTTTATCAAATTCATAAGGTTCATATTCTTTGCCATCAGATATTATTTTTATATCATAAGCTATTTTTAGAGTCATTTTTTCTGTAATCTTTTCTTCTATTGATGGTGGCATTTCTTCTGTGTTTACTAATGAAGCTACTATTTTAGAATTATTTGGCATAAATCCTTCCGCTTTTATTGTATTATCATAATTTCCATCTCCATCGTTATCTACTTGAGTTTGAATTATTTGTTCATACAATAATTGTCCTTCATTTTCACAAGTGCTATATCTTACTGATAAGTTTATTGTTTTATTTTCTACTTCTTCATCTGTTAAATATATTGTTTCTTTTGGTAATTTTGAAACTTCACCTTCCTGTTCTTGTATAGCTTGTTGCTCGTCTTCTGTTGCATTTAACTCTTCTTGATTATTATCTTCTATTAAATTTTCTTCTGTACTTTGTTCTTCTTGATTTTCATTAATAGTATGCATATTTTTTGATTCTATGAAAAATTCACTTACTTTTTTATTATTAATATATTCTGGCAAAATCAAATAATAACCGCTCGCTCCTGAATTAGCAGCAGTTAAATTTAGTTGTGTTGTTTCTAATTTTGAGTCATAGTCTTTAATGCTAGCAGTTATTTCTACTAATTTATTTGCTTTTGAATTTCTAAAAGCAATTATTTCGAAAATTACTAGCATTATTAGACATATTAAAATAAATATACTTCTTTTGTTTATAAGATTTATCTTTCTTTTTCTTATTCTTTTCATTTTATATGTGTTTATCTCCATATATTATTTTTTATCTAGTATTTTTTTAAATTCACAAATAAATTCCATCTCATCTAAATTTATTTTGCTTTTTTGTATATTATAATTATTTTGTATTTTTTCTAATATCATAATTATATTGTCAAGATTTCCTTCATTAATATCTTCTTTATTTATAGTAAAATTTAATAATTTGTATCTATCAGAAATTATTATTGGTATATTTTTATTCTCCAATATAGTAATATTTTTTATAATTACATTATGAGGATTACTTAAAAATTCTTTTAATTCCAATATTGACTTTTCTATTTCTTCATCTGTAATAGTTTTATTGTTTTCTATAATGCAATCAACCAAATAATTATTAAATTGACTAGCTAGTTTTAATGCATCATAAATTGTTGATTCTGCAGTTAAATGCTCTGAAATTTTTGCGTATATTTTTGCGTTATCCATTTTTTTATATAATTCTTTTATTTCTAGCACTATAGAATTATATTCTGTAGTCTGTTTTTCTTTTCTATCAGGTTTAGATTTTATTCCAAATAGTCCTTTTCCATTTATTTTTGAATTTAAAGATTTTAGTTTTTTCTCTTTTGCTTCTATTTCTTTTCTTATTGTATTATATTCATTTTTATGTTGCTCTATTTCTTGGTATTTTTTTTGTATATCTTCGAATATATATTTAAATTTTAAATATTGTTTATATTCATATAAACTGTTTAAAAATTTTATACAATTTTTATTAATTTCTTCTTGTTGTTTCTCTGAAGCATTGTTTATATCTTCTGCTTTAATTACCTTTAGATATTCTAACTTCATTTGGTCATTTGAATAATCTTTAGCATTAAGTTTTCCATCCAAAAAGGCATGTGTTAATAAATATTTATCTACATTTATATCTTTTTCTAGTTTCTCTTTTGCCTTTTTATATTTTTTTTCTATTTCTTCAACATTTGTATTTATGTTTTTTAACAATTCTGCTTTTCTTGTTTCATAGTATTTATCAATTACTTTTTGATTTTTAATATATATATATCTTAAATTTAATTCTATGTGGATAATTAAATCTGGACATTTCCAGTATATTTCTTCAAATTTGCTTTTTATAGAGTCTGAATTTATATTTCCTTTTTCTATTTCTTTAAAAAATTCTTGCATATATTCATTGACATATATACTATAATCAAAATCAGAGGCAGACAACGCTAATCCTACTTCAGAAAATTTATTTATACATGATAAGATTTCTTTATTTATAATTTCCAAATTTTCTTTATAAAATTTTCCTAATTTATATATTTTTCTATCTATACCCATCTTTTCATAAGATGTTTTTACTGTATTTATTATATCTAATAATTTTTCTAATTCATCAATTTCATTTTTTTCTATAGCAATTTCTTTATTTTCTTTTACAGATATAATTTCATTATATCTGTTATTCATTTCATTAAATATTTCTTGTTGTATTTTTTCGTATTCTTCTTGCATGTTTTCCACATTTTGTGCATATTTCATTATATTTTTCTTGTTGTTTCTTGGCATAGTAGATAAAATTTCTTTATCACTTTCTATTTTTTCTAATATTTTATTCATTTGGTTCTCCTAGCTTTTTAGCATCGTTTTTTTCTTTTTCTAAAAATTTAATAAAAGTTTCTATTTTATTGTATGTTTCTATCAATTCTTTTGATTCTTTATCTTTTAAATTCATTAGTTTTTATTTCCTCCTATTTTAGTTAATTTTATCATAACCAAGTATTATTGTCCATTGTTTTTTATTGTATTTTATAGAATTTTTTTCTTTCCCATTGAGCCAATTCCACTTACTCCATTTTCGCCATCTCTTAAGTCATTTTTTATATCATTTATTGTAACATATCGGTTCATATCTGTTTTTGCTATTCTTTCTGCGACTATTAAAGGATCTCTAAAATCTATCAATATTCTAGCTGGTGAAGAAGCAAAATTTGCGCCCGCTTCCATTATTGCTTCATAATAACTTTGACACGCACCTGCAAAAATTGCCATTCTATTTGCTCCTTGCTCCCATCTTCTGGCTCTTAATACAGTCTCTACAAAATATTTTGAGTTTCTATAGTTATATATATCATTATAATTATGTCCATTTCTAATCATTCCGTCATGTCCTGTAACAACAAGAATGTCTGGATTATATTTGCTTAATAAACTGCTAATCATGAAAGGTTGTTTACTTTCTGGAATGTTTTTTACAACAACATCTAGCCCTAAATTTTTATAAAATCTTTGAGATTTTTCACTATACTTTTTATCCCCATCTAAATGTAATATCCTTCCATAATATTCGTTTTTCCTTTTTGATTGTTGTATTGCTTTATTTGATAAATAGTTTTTTCTTATTTCTAATTCTTTTTCAAATTTATTGAGTACGCCAATAACTTCATTATCATCAATAAGCTCTAAATCATTAATTGGACTATCTGCTTCTATTCTTGTAATAAGCCCTTTTAAAATAGCTATTTCTTGATTTTTTAATTTTATTATATTACTTATAACAAAAATTATATCTTTGTTATAAGACAATCTTCCTACAATATCACCTTTTTTTAGTTTCATATTACTTCACCTATTACATTATATGTCACATTTTGTAGAAAGTTCTTTTTTATATTTAAACTAAAATAAAGCTTTTTAATACATCTATTGTACTAAAAAGCTTTGTATTAGGCTAATTTATTTATGGCTATATTTTAATTTAGTTGCTTGACCTCCTCTAATATGTCTTTCCGCTTTATTTTCATCTAATATAATTCTTACTTCTGAAGCAAGAGCTGGATTAATTTTTAAAAGCCTTTCCGATACATCTTTATGTACTGTAGATTTAGAAATTCCATATTTTTTAGCCGCTCCTCTAACTGTATCTTTTGAATCTATTATATAGCGTGCTAATGTACATGCACGTTCTTCTATTGATATTCCTTTCATAAAGAAAAACCCCCATACGAATACATTTGTTTAATTGTATTCATATTGAGGGGCAATTATGATTTTTTATTTTTTGTTTTCAATTATTTTTCTATAATCATTTTTTATGCTGTTTTTATTTCTAATCTTAATTTGTCAGCTATCATTGCTATAAATTCGCTATTTGTTGGTTTGCCTTTGGCTGCTGAAACTGTGTAGCCAAATATGTTTTCTACTACATCTGGTTGACCTCTTCCCCACGCAACTTCTATTGCATGGCGAATAGCGCGTTCTACTCTACTTGGCGTTGTATGATATTTTTCTGCAATATCTGGATATAATTGTTTGGTTATTTGATTTATTATGTCTATATCATTTACCACCATCATTATTGCTTCTCTCAAATATTGATAGCCTTTAATATGAGCAGGTACTCCTACTTCATGAATTACATTTGTAACTAGTGCCTCTAAACTATCTTCATTTTTCTTTTCGCTTTGTGGTATATCGATGTATTGAGCTTTAGCTTCTTTTACTATAAAGCTATTTCTGTTTGCTGATGGTTGATAATATTTTATTTCTTTTATTCTTTTTATTAATACATTTATATCGAATGGTTTTACTACATAGTATTGTGCTCCGAGTGCGATTGCTTTTTGGGTTATTTTATCTTGTCCTACTGCCGAAAGCATTATGCATATTGGTTCATAATCTAGCTTCATATTACCTAGTCTCTCTAGTACGCCTAATCCATCTAGGTGTGGCATTATAACATCTAAAAGTACAATATCTGGTTTTAATGCAGCTATTATTGTTAATGCCTCCTCACCATCTTTTGCTCTGCCAACAATTTGAATGTCTTCATCCTTTTCTAAATAGTTTGTTAATGTTGTTGCAAATTCAACATTATCATCTGAGATTAAAACGGTTATTTTTTCCTTCAATCTTTCGTTCCCCCCTATACTTTATAATACTGTAAATTTTTTACAATTTGTATTATATATGCATTTGGATTTTTTTGCAATAGATTTAAGGTTTTTTTGCCAGTTTTTACCATACATTATATGGCTTTTTCTACGTATTTTCGACATATTATTTCTATTTTCTTTACATTGAATAGTAAATTTACATTGTTCGTTTTATTTTTTAATGTTAATTTATTATATTCTTCATCATTTAATTCTATATTATATTTTATATTTTCGTTATATTCTATATTTGTTATTCTAATATTATTTTTTTCACAATAATACTTAAATTTATCATTTTCCGAATAATCTAATTCTATTATAGCTTCTAATCCTTTTTCTTCCTTTATTATATTACATTTTTCTATAACACTGCTTGCAGCATTTGAATACGCTCTAGTTAATCCTCCCGTACCTAGAAGTATCCCTCCAAAATATCTTGTTACCACTATTAATATGTTTTTTAAATTATTCTTTTTTATCACATTTAAAATAGGATCTCCTGCTGTGCCTGACGGCTCTGCATCATCACTGCTTTTTAATATCACATTATTTTCTTCTATAATACTAAATGCAAAACAATTGTGTTTTGCATCATAATATTTTTTCTTTATTTGTTTAATTTTTTCTTCTGCTTCTTCTTTACTTTCAACATTATATGCATTAGCAATAAATCTTGATTTCTTTTCTATTATTTCAGCTGTTGCAGAACTATCTATAGTGTAAAATTCCATATTTTCCATTTTACTTTCCTCTCTTTAGAGAATTAAATTTTAATTACATATTTTTGTTTATCTTGTTAAGTGTACTCTAATTTCTTCTTTCTGAACTATAAAAGCTACATTCCAGCTGTATAACCTGTTGAATATGCTATTTGTAAGTTAAATCCTCCTGTATATGCATCAACATCTATTATTTCACCAGCAAAGAATAGACCTTTAATTATTTTAGATTCCATTGTTTTTGGATTTATTTCTTTTATGCTTATTCCTCCTGAAGTAATAATTCCTTCTTCTATTGGTCTAAATCCAGATATATTTATTGTAAAACATTTTAATAATTTAACTAATTTTATTCTTTCTTCTTTTGTTACTTCATTAACTTGTTTGTTTGGATTTATTTCTGACAATTCTATTATTGTATTTATTAATTTTTGTGGTAATAGCTCGTTTAGGCTATTTTTAAAATTCTTGTTTTTTTCTTTTTCAAAATCTCTTTGTATTCTTGAATCTAGCTTTTCTATTGTTAATGCTGGTTTTAAATCTATAATAAGTTTTATTTTTCCATTATTTAAAAGTTCTTCTACATTATTATATCTTAATAGATGTGCAGAAGAGCTTAATATTGTTGGCCCAGACACGCCAAAATGCGTAAACATCATTTCTCCAAAGTCTTCATATATTACTTTATTTTTTGTTTCATCTAATAATTTTATTTTTACATTTCTTAAGCTTAATCCTTGTAAATTTTTACATATATTTAAGGATTCTTTCTTTGTGGTTAGCGGTACTAATGATGGCTTTATTTTTGTAATTGTATGTCCTAATTTTTTTGCTATGTTGTACCCATCTCCAGTAGAACCTGTTTGTGGATATGTTTTTCCGCCTGTTGCAAGTATTACTTTATCGGCCACTATTTTTTTAGTTGTACCGTTTTCGTCTTCATAAACAACTGTATTTACTTTTTTGTTTAAAGTTTCTATTTCCACAGCTTTTACACCAAATTTTATTTTTACATGTTGTTTATTTAATTCTTTCTCGAAAGCTTTTAATACATCTAAAGATTTATCTGATGCAGGAAATATTCTGTTTCCTCTTTCTTCTTTTACTGCCACTTTGTTTTGTTTTAGAAATTCTATTATATCTAAATTAGTATAATTTTGAAATGCACTATATAAAAATTTGCCATTTCCTGGTACATTAGATATAAAATCTCTTATGTCTAAACTACTTGTAATATTGCATCTACCTTTTCCTGTTATTAGCAGTTTCTTTCCTAAATTCTTATTTTTTTCTAATAAATATACTTCATTACCATTTTTACTTGATGTTATAGCAGCCATCATTCCAGCTGGTCCACCACCAATTACTACAACTTTCACTTTTTTCATTCCTTTTTATTATTACATTTTTATTCTAGCATTTTTGCAATTGCATTAATCAATCCTAATCTGCCATATTCGTAAGTTAATGCCCCTTGTTGAAATCCTATAAATGGTTCTCTTAAAGGTCCATCGCAAGAAAGTTCTATAGAAGAACCTTGTGTAAAACTTCCAGAAGCCATTATAACTTCATCTTTATATCCTGGTATAGGACAAGGTTCTGGCAATGCATTTGAATCAATAGGTGAACCTTGTTGTATTCCTTGGCAATATTTTATTAATTTTTCTCTATTTTTAAATACTATTGTTTGAACAATATCTACTCTTTGCTCATTATATTTAGGTTCAACCTCATAGCCTAAAGTTTCTAACACTTTACTTGTTAATATTGCCGTTCTTACACTTGCATTTACTACTTTAGGAGATAGAAACAATCCTAACAAGAATTGTTTATTTATTTCTAAAGTAGGGCCTACTCCTTTACCTTCTCCAGGTACTGTTAATCTCTCTGCTGCAAGTTTTACTAATTCTTTTTTTCCTGCAATATATGCCCCATTAGGAGCTATTCCTGCCCCTAAATTTTTTATAAGAGATCCTACTATTATATCTGCTCCTACTTCTAATGGTTCTTTTTTAGAAACAAATTCGCAATAACAATTGTCTATCATAATTATTACATCTTTGTCTACTTCTCTTATCTTTTTTATTACTTTTTCAATTTTATCTAATGATATGCTTTTCCTTATAGCATACCCCTTTGACCTTTGAATTTCTATTAATTTAACTTTTGATGCTTTTAATCTTTCTTGTATTTTTTCATAATCAAAGTCATTGTCTATTAATTCTATTTGTTCATATTTGATTCCAAAAGACTTTAATGAACTTGCATTTTCTTCTATTCCAATTACTTCATCTAATGTATCGTATGGTTTTCCATTAATGCTAAGCATTGTATCTCCTGGTCTTAAAAATGCAAATAGTGCAACAGTTAAAGCATGTGTTCCAGATATGAATTGTGTTCTTACTATACAGTCTTGTGCATGTAATACATTTGAAAATACTCTTTCTATTTTTTCTCTTCCTATATCATCATATCCATATCCTGTAGTTCCATAAAAATCTGTAGCAGATACAGCATTTTCTTGAAAAGCATTTAACACTTTCATGCTATTGTATTGGCATATTTCATCTGCTATTTTAAATTGTTCTGTTAGTTTTGATTCTGCATCATTTACTAATTCTATTGCTTTATTTTTTATTTCTGAATTTTGCATTACTACCTTCCTTACTATAATTTATTTTATTTCATTTGAATAATATGATATTTGATAATTGTTTCCAATCTCATAATATTCTCCTATAAAATTTGGTTTATAGCTAGTTAATTTATAAACTGGTTCTTTTATTATTTTTGCTTTGCTGTCTACTACTCCCCATTTTCCATTTTGTTTAATTGCTCCAAAACCATATTTATTTATATTCGTAGCCATATCATATTTAAAGTCTAAAACTGTATTTCCATTTTTATCAACATATCCCCATTTTCCATTTTGCTCTTTTGCAAATACTTCGTTATCAAATATTTGATTTGCTTCTTTTTTATTTCCATCAAAATCAAAATATTCAATATTATCTGCAGATATTATTTCTATATATTTATCTTCTATATATATGTGTGCATCTTTTTGTGTTGATATTTTTTCCATTTTTTTGTTATATATCTCTGATACATTTGTTTTTGAATCTAGTGTTTGTATAATGTTTGTTCCTTTTATATTTTGTACAGCATTTTTCTCTATTGGAATTGCTACATTTGAATTTGTATTAATTACTCCTGATTTGCCATTTTGAGACACTATAAAGTAATTATCAAAAGCATATTCAATATAAGAATATTTATTTTCTATAACTACTGCTTTGTTTGAATCTATTACTCCATAATAATTTGATCTATTTGTTGTTATACTGTATTTTCCATCATCTACTGATATCACATTTTTATAGCTGTCATCATTTTGAAGTACCCCTGCTAAATCGAATACTAATAATTTATTATCTTTTTTCGCATTTATATATTTACCAGCAAATGTTAATTCTTCATATTGTATTGGCAGAACCATATTTCCTGATAAATCGTATAATCCTTGTTTTGCATTTTTTTGAAGGGATAACATTTGTGATGTGCTGTCATATTCAATATCCTCATATTCATTTTGTATTATTGTCTGGCCATTTTTTAAAAGTCCTGCTTGTCCATTCTTATATGTTATTAAATATACATTGCTATCATCTTTTATATCTGTTAATCTTTTTATATTTGTATACATTGTATCTAGAGTTTGTTTTCCTTTACAGTTTATATAACCATATCTATATCCTTCATCTGTTCTAATGTTTATAATATATCCGGCTTTTTCATATTTAGAATTCTGATCATAATATCCGTCTGCAATAATCGAATTATATTCTGGTTTTATTATTTCATTTCCACTTATATCAATTACTCCATATTTATCATCTTTTTTTATTTTTAGCATTCCGTCTTTATATTCTAGAGTTTCTATATTTTCGTAAATGGCATTTGTTATTTTTTTACCATCTACACTTATTAATCCAAATTTATCATTATCTTTATATTTTAATATATTAGTTTGATATGAATTATTAATAGATGTATTATTGTTTGGAATTGCTTGTACTTTACTGTATTGTGTAAGTATTTCTTTTCCACTTTCATTTAGAACTTTAGAATTATATTCTCTTGTTTCTACATTATAATCATATAAACATACAAATATTGGTTTTTCTGGATTAGGAATTTGAATATATTCATATTGTGGTTCTATTATTGTTTTACCTGTTTTATCTATTACTCCATATTTTTCATCAATCTCTGTTACAAAATAATTATAATTAGAAACTTCTGTTGGAGTAATTTTTTTATGCTTTTGCGTATTTATAACAAATACAACAATTCCTACTATTATTAATATTGCAATTATTATAAGTGCTGGATTTACTCTACTTTTAGAACTTGAATTATTTTTTACTGTTCTTCTTACATCTTCTTGATTTTTAACATTACTTTTTCCCATATTTATTTTTCCTTTCCTTTATCTTCATTAGTTTTTATATCAAAATAAAACTCTACACCTTTTTCTTTATTTATAACTCCATATTTTGAATTATAATTGTTCATTATTGCTTTTACCAGAGCTAGTCCTATTCCGTTTCCACCATCGGCTCTATTCCTTGATTCATCTAATTTATAAAATCTGCCCCATATTCTATCCAAGTTTTCTTCTGGTATATTTTTTCCTGTATTAAACACTAAAACTCTAACAGTATTTTTATCTAGCTCTTGTATGTTTATTTCTATATACTTTTCTTCTCCAATTTTTTCAGTATGTTTTATAGCATTTGTTAAATAATTTGTAAAAGCTTGTTCTATATAGAATTCATCTGCATATACATATATGTCTTTGTCATTATTAAATATTACATTTGAAATATTCTTTTCTTCTATCATTACATTGCATTTTCTTATTACTTCTCTTATTAATTCACAAATATTAAATTTCTTGTTGTTAAACTCTCTTTTGCCATATTCCAATTTCATTAATTCTAATAATTGCCTTACAAGTTTATCCATTTTATTAGATTCATCAAGAATTACTTCTGCATAATATTTTTTAGATTCTTCATCAGTATTTACATTTTCTATTAATCCCTCTGCATATCCTTGTATCAATGCTATCGGAGTTTTTAGTTCATGCGAAACATCAGATATAAACTGTTTTCTCATCTCATCTATTTTCGATTTTTCCTCTATGTCTCTTTCTAGCTCACTATTGCTACTTCTTAATTGTTTTATTGTCTTTTCTAATTTGTCTGACATTATATTTATGCTGTTGCCTAACTCGTTTATTTCGTCATCAGAATCTGTTAATCTATACTTTTCACTAAAATCTAATTTAGACATTTTATTAGCTATTGAATTTAATTGAAGTATTGGAGTAGTAAATTTTTTAGAAACATAAGATGCTGCAATTCCTGCTATTATTATTGCTATTAATCCTATTATCAACAACAAATTATTTGATATTCTTACACTTTCTTCTATTGCCGATATTGGAATTTGTATATATATTTTATATCCATTATCTAATTCTCCAGATAACAATATACAATTCAAACCATTTGTCTTGATTTTTTTTATTGTTAGTCCATCTTGGTTAAATATTAAATCGTCTTGTCTTTCTCTATCTGGTATTCTAAAATATGATGTAATATATGAATTCTGATTTATTGCTTTTGTAAAATTATCATTTGTAGAAAATACTAATACATAATCTTCATTTTTTATTACTATATCAAAATTGTTTGCTAGAGCATCACTTCTTATTCTTTCTAATACTAAAGGAGAGTCTTGGTTATATAAACCATTAATTATATAATACTCTTTTTTTACTGTATTTATTTTTGATATTGTGTAAAATGTTTCTAACACTATACTATTCATTGTGATAAGTAAAACTATTATTAGAATAATTACTAAACTTAATGTAGCAAACAGCTTCATTCTAACAGATTTCATTTTTTTCATTCTATATCATTCCTTGTAATTATTTAATTTCAAATTTATAACCTATTCCCCTTATAGTCTCTATATATTTTCCTTTTTTCCCTAATTTATGTCTTATCTTTTTTATATGACTATCTATTGTTCTAGAATCGCCATAGTAGTCGTAGTTCCATACATTATTTAGTATTTTATCTCTTGATAATGCAATTCCTTGATTTTGCACTAAATAAATTAATAATTCGTATTCTCTTAAACTCAATTCTACTTCTTTATTATCAACAGTTACAGTTCTACCCTGTAAATCTATTTTTATTCCGCCAAAATCTTGAACCTCTCTTTTATCTACTTGAGTCCTTTTTAATATAGCTTCAACTCTTGCTACTAATACTTTAGGGCTAAATGGTTTAGATATGTATTCATCAGCTCCCAATTCAAATCCAAATAATTCGTCTTGTTCTTCTCCTCTTGCTGTAAGCATAATTACTGGCACATTCGATTTTTGCCTTATTTGTCTTAAAACAGACCATCCGTCTAATTTTGGCATCATTACATCTAGTATTATCAAATTTATTTTATTTTGATTTTTCTCAAATATCTCAATTGCTTCTTCTCCATCTTTTGCTTCAAGAGTTCTATAATTTTTTTGCTTTAAAAAGTCTCTTATTAAACTTCTCATTCTTTCTTCGTCATCAACAATAAGTATAAATTCACTGTCCATATTTTACATTCCTTTCTCAAGGTAATACTCGTATTTTATTTACTATCTTTAGTAGTTTTGTTTGTTTCTTTTGGTATTTCTTTTTTTGCTATATTCTTTGGTGTAGTTTTTTCTTCTATTCTATTTATATAAATATCTTTTCCTGGATAAGCTAATTCTATATTTTCGGATTCTAATATTTTCACAAGTTCTAAATTAATTATATCTTTAAAATATTCATATTCTGTATAATCTGTTTTTATTGTATTTAGATATATTAATATTTTTATTCCGTCCTTTTCTATAGTCTCAAAATGCACTTGTAACGAGTCTTTATCTATATCAGGATTTGTACTTAATGTAAATCTTATTTTATTTACTAATTTTTCTATTTTTTGTTTTGGTGTGTTTAACGGTAAGTTTAGTGTTACATCATATCTTCTTCTATTTATATTGCTCCAATTCTTTATAAAGCTTGATGCTACAGTTGAATTTTGTATTGTTACAATAGTATTATCAATTTCTCTTATTTTTGTGCTTCTGAAACTAATATCCACAACTACTCCATAGTATCCACCCATTTCTATTGTATCTCCAACTTTAAATGGCTTATCTGTTAATATTGCAATTCCACCAAATAAGTTTTTGGCAATATCTTGGGCAGCAAGGGCTATAACAACACTAGATATTCCAAGTCCAGTAAATAGACCCCCTAAATTATATCCTAATTCTAACATAATTAAGTAACCTGCTATAATATAAATAATTGCTTTTATAACTTTACTAACAAAATTATTTAATTGTTTATCTCCACTATAATTTGTTTTTTCTTTTAGTTTATTAAAAAATTTAGATTTTGGAGCAAATATATTTGAGAAACCATTTGCAGCACAAAGTATAATTGCAATTTTATATATTTTAATTACTGAATTTTGCAATTCTGGCGAAACATTTAAAATCATTATCGCTATATATAACCCTGTTATTTTTATAAATGCTCTTATTGGTTTATAAAAAGCACTTGATTTTATCTCTTTTTTACTTTTTATATTTAGTTTAAATAATTTTATTATTAGATAGCTAATTAAATTGCTAGCTATAAAGAATAACGCAATAATTACTAATGCTATTAAAATGTCTATAATATTTTCTGTGCTTATAGCACCACTTATTTGTTTTATAAAATTTGTTATTTTATCCATACTTTTCCTTCTCCTAATAATATTTATATTATTAATATTTTATTTAAATTTATTTTTCTGCAATTAGTGCTTTTATTTTTATTCCTTGTTCCGAAAACATTTTTTCATGTTCTGTTACAATGTTTTCCTCTTCCCAAAAATCTTCTTCATCTGCTAAATCATAAGTCAGTTTTTCTAATATAAACTCGCTATCTTTTAAATATGTTAATGTATCATTAAATAAATTGTCATCATCTGTTTTAAAGTAAATTTTTCCGCCATTTATTAAAAATGTTTTGTATTTATCTAATTGCCTTGTATGTGTTAATCTTTTTTTGTGATGTTTTCCTCTTGGCCATGGATTGCAGAAATTTATATAAATTCTTTCTATTTCGTCATCTTTATCAAATATGTTTAGAATTCTCTCTATGTCATATCTTGTAATATATACATTGTTAATCTGTTTATTTTTATTTTTATAGGTTGTTTCTATATTTCTTTTTGCTAGTCCTAACATTGCATCAACTAAATCTATTGCAATGTAATTTATATTTGTATTTTTTGAAGCAAGGCTTGATATAAAACTTCCTTTGCCACATCCAAGTTCAATATGTATCGGATTATTGTTTTTAAATAGAGTTTTCCATTTTCCTTTATATTCTTCTGGATTATCTATATAAAATTCACTTTCCTCCAGCTCTGACCTTGCCCACTTTTTAAAACGTATTCTCATTTTTATTTCTCCATATTTTTGCTATTTTATATCAAAATTATTATACACAAAAAATACTATAATTTCAATTAAATTATAGTATTTTTATTATATTTTATATATTATTTTTTAATCTATATATTCATTTAAAGGTTTTACTCTGTATTCTAGATCTCCCATTTTTTCTGTAGTAATATATCCTGCTGGTGCATTTATTACATCTGGTATTCTATTTACTATAGTAGCACAAGTTAATTCTACTGTTGCTGGTTTTGCTACTGTTATTGTAGTATCTGGTTCTCCACATATAGTCCATTCATTTTTGTCATATTCTTCTTTAGAATATACTTTTCCTATACATTCAGTTTCTAATGTTATTCCTTCTTCTGTTTGAGTTGTTACAACAGCACTCATTCCTGTTGCATCACCTGCTTTTACAGTTGTTCCTAATGTTGATGAATATATATCCTCTTTATATGTTGTTGGTATTGTTACTTGTGTTTGACTCTTTATATTTAATCCAAGTTTTGAACATAGCCATCCGTTTACATTCCACATATATGATGGTAAATATTCTCCTGAATCTATTATTTTTTGTCTTTCTTCATTGCTTATTTTGTCTACAGATGCTACTTGTTTGTCAAATTCTTCTAATGTTAGTCCTGCACCATGTGCTTTTGCTAAAGCTATACCATAATCTTCTACATTGTAGCTTGAGCTTCCTTTTATTTTTGTTATTTTTTGTGTTGAACCAGCTATAGATGTAATTAATTGACCCCAATAAATATCTTGATATCCACTTCCTGATATTGTACATCCTGTTTTCTTTGCCATCTCATCTATTTCTTTTGTTAATGTTGGATTAGAATTCCATGGATAAAAAGCTTCCTCACATGTGCTTATTGCATTTATTCCTAATCTTGCGCAAAGCATAAAAGCTTCTCCTACATCTTTTAATAAACTCATTGTTTCTATTATACATATATCTGGCTTTACTTCTTTTAACATTGCTTCTGCATTTTCTAAACTTGTAACTTTTACTCCAATATCTTCTTTTTTCATAATTTCGCCAATATCTTTTCCTATAACATTTGGATTTACATCAATTGCACCAACTACTTCTCCGCCTTTTTCGAATACATACCTCATAGTATATACTGCCATTTTTCCTGTTCCAAATTGAACTACTCTTACTTTTCTGTTCATAATAAACCCTCCTAAAAAATAATTTTTATATAAATATTATATCTTAATATAATATTTGTATACTGTTTGATATTTTATATATTTTTAATAAATTTTGCAATCCCTCCAAAAATGCCAATTATAATATTCACTATTATTTGAATTGCAATATTTTCGTTATACATTTTTACCATCCAAGAATGAGATGCCGGAATCCACCATAATATAAGAAAAATTAATACTAGTGTAATAATTGTAATAAACATTGAAAGATAATCTTTAAAAGTTCTTTTATGTTTTACTTTGTAGCCTAAACTTCTAAAATATTCTTCATATCTTTTTCTATATTCTTCATTTGCTTCTCTTTCGATTTTTCTTTTTAGCTTAATCTGCTCTCTTCTACTTAAAGACGCATACGCCTTTTTCCAATCTTCAAATTGTTGGTTAACTTTCGTATTATTAGATGCACTTTCATAATGGTTGGCTTGCGGATTATTTTTATATGTTTGAGTATAATGTTTTGTATAATTTTGCGCATAATTGTATTGAGCTTTATTGTTATTTTCCTGTTCATCCAAATTATTTTGTACTTTATTTTGTTCATCAATTTGTTCTAGTTTCTCATCATACTCTTGTCTCTTGCTTTCATCACTTAAAATGCTGTATGCCTCATTTATTTTTTTCATTTTTTCTTCTGCTATTGCTTTATTTTCAGGCGTTTGTAAATCAGGATGATATTTTTTTGCAAGAGTTTTATATGCTTTTTCTATTACTTCTTTTGATGCTTTTCTACTTACCTCTAATATATCGTAGAGTGTTTCCATTATTTCCCCCTATTTTTTTCTTTCGGCATTAGTATACCATTAATTTTTTAAAAATAATAGTATTTTTGTGAATTTTATGTTATAATGTTTTTGTTATTCAGATTATACTATTTTTAATTTAATAAATTTGAATATTATATTTTTAGTAAATGGAGTGAATAAATTTGAAGCTAACATCAGATGATGAAACATTAGCAGAAAATAAAGTTTTAATACTTTATGTTTTAGAAAAAGCTAATAAAGCACTAACAAATGATGTATTATATAAAATTGTTTTAGCCGCAGTTAATATGAACTATTTCTATTTTCAACAATTCTTATTAGATTTAATAAATGTTGGCTATATCTTCTCTTTCCAAAAAGAAGAACAAACTTTATACTCAATAACTGACAGCGGAAAAAGAACTTTAGATTTAACTTTAGATCTACTTCCTGGTATTATAAAATTGCAAGCAGATACCAATCTAAAACCTATATTAGATAGTTCTGAAGAAGAACAATCAATTGTTGCAGAATATACACCACTTAATGAAAATCATTACACTATTATTTGTAAAGTTGTGGATAATAATGAGACAGTTTTTGAGATAAAAACTTTTGCTGGCTCTCGTGAGCAAGCAAAAGAAATTGTTGATAATTGGCAAACTAATGCAGATGATATTTATCCTAAAATTTTAAGTATATTAACTAATAAAAACATTTCTTAATGTATCTTTATCAAAAATTACAACCGCGTATATATTTTACGCGGTTTTTTGTTTATTTTTTATTATATATATTTTCTAGAATTCTTTATATTTACAAATTCTCTTATTAATTCTTCTTTTGTATAAATTTGTTTTTCTCCTGTTTTGCTATTTTCAACTTCAAATTTTCCTTCTTCTTGTTTATCTCCAATTACCAACATATAAGGAGTTCCAAGCATTAAGCAATCTTTTATTTTAGCTCCTAACATTCCTTGTTTTCTATCATCTAATATTACTGGAATATTATTATTCATTAACTCATTATATAATTCTTCTGCTACTTCTCTTTTTTCTTCTTTTGGAATTATTTGTAATAAATATGGTGCAACACTAACTGGCAACGAAATTCCTTTTGTTTCTCCATCTTTGTCTTTTACAACATTTTCTTCATATATTGTTGCAACTGTTCTACTTATTCCAATTCCATAGCATCCCATATATAATAGTTGTTCATTTCCTTCTTGATCTATGTATTTTGCATTCATTGATTCTGTGTATTTTGTTCCTAATTGGAAAATGTGTCCTAGTTCTATTGATTTTTTAGCTTCTACATTGTTTTTGTCTTTTATTCCATACTTTTCTCTTAAATATTCGTCAGCATCTTCTCTTTCTAATATTTCTTTGTTAAATGCTATCCCTGTTTCTTTGTCTACTAAAATAGTGTCTTCTCCTATTGGTGATTCTAGCATAAATTCTTCTGAAAGATTACCTCCCATTGTTCCACTATCAGCTGCAACTGGTTGAGCTTTCAATCCTAGTATTTCAAATATTTCTAAATATGCTTTTTTAACATTTTGATATGCTTTTGCTGATTCTTCTGCATTTAAGTCAAAGCTGTAAGCATCCATCATTGGGAAAGTTTTTCCTCTTAATAAATATCCTCTTGTTCTAATTTCGTTTCTGTACTTTTCTCCAATTTGATATAAAATTACTGGTAAATTCTTATATGATGTTATTCTTCCTTTTACAAATTCTGTTACTGCCTCTTCAGCTGTTGGTGCCATTACAAATTTTCCATTATCAGTCTCAACTGGCATTATGACATCTTCTTCTATATATTTAGCAAGTCTTCCTGATTCTTCCCATAGCTTTGTTGGTTGCAATGTTGGTAATAATATTTCTATACAACCATATTTATCTAAAACACCTCTTACAATATTCTCCACATTTTGTCTTAAACGTAAAGGTACATTGTTATACGCATATATTCCTGTTCCATATTGTACTAATTGGTTAGTTTGTAGTAAAGTATCCTGTGCTGGATATGCTTTGTCTAAATTGTTTACTCTTATTGTTCCTAATCCTGTTTGTGATAGTTTCATAATTATATTTCCTTTCTAAATTCATTTTTATTTACTATTTTCATTATTATTTTCTTCCCTTTCGGGCATTGGAGCCTCTATTGGCTCTTGTTTTTCTATAATTTCATTATTTTTAGATTCTTCTGCTTTTTCTTCTATTAAATCTTCAATTACTATCTGCTCATTTTCATCTATTTTATACCTTGGGAGTTCTGGTAATTCTTCTAAATTTGATATTCCAAATAACTTTAAAAAATTTTGAGTTGTAGCATACATACTAGGTCTTCCTGGCAAATCAGCTTTTCCTACATTTTCTATTAGATTATACTCTAATAATTTATAAATTGTACCATCTGAATTTACTCCTCTTATTGCTTCTATCTCTGCTCTTGTAATTTTTGGGTTATATGCTATTATTGATAAAGTTTCCATTGCTGCCTGTGATAGACTTGGCTTACTTCTCTTATCAAATATTGGATATAAATACTCATACATTTCTTTTTTTGTAGCAAGCTGATAACCATCTTCTACTTTTATTATTTCTATTCCTCTGTCATCTTTTTTATAATCTTCTTGCAATCCATTAATAATAAAAATGACCTCATCTGAAGATAATTCCATTATTGCCATTAATTCATTTATTTTTATTACTCTTCCTGCCGAAAAAAGTATTGCTTCTATTATTGCTTTTCCTTTATTTATTTCCATTTGTTTATTTTCCTCTCTGTTTTTGCAAGAGCTTAAGCTGTTACAAAGTTTACTATATTATTATACACGCCTTTTCTTTGTTATGTCAATAATTCACTCTTTTAAGTTTCGGTATTTTTTGAAAATTTTCCGAAACGTTATCCACAGAATTATGA
>OLSB01000186.1_pt1 | contig 74287 bp, 61 predicted proteins | sample 1672071 | NCBI WGS metagenome assembly OLSB01 (sample SAMEA3136642, study PRJEB25190) | human gut metagenome | biome: human gut; feature: human-associated habitat; material: faeces | place: Austria | collected 2013
TTTACTGGAGGTAAATCGAGGAATTTGCATGCCGCAGATGGCGGAAAAGACATCGTCTGACGCGCCGCCGAATTGTGCGCTGGCGCCTTATATATTCAGGCCGAGCTCGGCAAGCTCGCGCGCCACACGGTCGTACTCCGCCTGCCATTCGGGTCTGGGCGTGAGCGTGTTCACGTCGTATACCTGATCGAACGGCCTGCCCTCGTTTCCGGTCGCGAACACGTGCTCATAGCCGGAAAGCAGCTTCCGGATGATCGGCTCCGCGTCCCTGCGGGTCAGCTTCTGGCGCACGGCGGCCTCCGCCACCCTGCCGATCATGCGAACCTCAAGGCCGGAGCAATGCGGCTTCAGTCCGTCGCAGGAGCCGGAGCCCTCCAGGTGTCCGCCGGATACGGTAATGGCCAGCGCGTTCGCGGCCACCTCGCGGAGAAGCTCCGCCGTGCCCGCGCCGCTCTTGGGATAGATGTCGCAAACGATGATGTTCGGCGCGCACAGCGAGAACGCCTGACACACCACGCTCTGAAGCCACATGCACTCGCGGGTGGACGTAGCGATATAGCGCAGGTGGATGGGATGGCAAAGGTGATAGTCCGCGCGGCACACGAGGTTCGCCAGCAGCATTGACGCGATCATGCACACCGCCGCGCCCGCCGGGCCGCCCGCCATGCCGCCCACCAGCACGCAGGCCAGCGACGCGTTCAGCACCTCGGTGCCGATGGTGTTCGCCGCGCGCAGCAGGTTGTCCTCGGTAGTAATCAGCTCGTTGTTCAGCGCCACAAGGTGCGCGTCGCCCGGATGGAACCCGCCGGGTGCCATCGCCGCAAGGTCGCCGATCTGGGAAACGCTGCTCTCCGCGGCCAGACGGCCGATCTGCGGACGGCCGACGCGCGCGCAGATTTCGTTCAGATATTGCATCTCCCGGCGCACGGCGATCAGCTCGCTCGGCTCCGCGCGGCGCACGATGTGCCCGTCCACGTCCACGATCGAGCCGCAGGTCACCATGTTCACGACGCTTTCCTTCGCCCACGATTCCGTGGTGGCGCGGAACGTCTTTTCGTCCATCGGGCAGCCGGGATTTCCGGCCACAACGCCGGGACGGCGCGCGTCCTCCGCGCGGCGGGCATAGAACGTGAACGCGTCCGCGCCGCGGCCGACCATCATCTCCCGCTTCTGCGCGGCGGCGGCTTCGTCGATTTCTTTCTCGGTAAAGCGAATCACGCGGCCGGTGTTCTGGTTGTACACGCCCGTCTCAATGGCAAGCTGTCGTCCCGCCGCGTAAGACCGGCGCAGCATGTCCTCATCAAAGGCCAGCACCTCGCCCTTTTCGTAATTCAGGTCGAAATCCTCCACGATGTCGCGAATCGGCATCGCCACATGATCCAGATCCCAGTCGTTTTTGCTTACCGCCTCGCCGGTATGGGAACGTTCTACGATTTCGAGAAAATCCACGAATTTCCCTCCATTCATCGTGCATACGCGTTTTATCGTTCGTATATGTCCGAACATTTGTCTGATGTATCCAATTATAGTTAGTGTTTTTCCGATTGTCAACCGATTTCCGGGTAATATTTCGGAAAACCCGCTTTCTCCCGCCGCGCAAAAACGCGGGCTGCGGCGGATTTTCATTTTCCGCCGCAGCCCGCGCTTTATAATGTTTTCACTTACACGAACAATGCGTAGATCATATAGCACACCGGAATGGCAAACAGCGCGCTGTCCACGCGGTCCAGCATGCCGCCGTGACCGGGAATCAGGTGGCTGTAGTCCTTAATCTGCGCCGCGCGCTTCACAGACGACGCCGCAAGGTCGCCCAGCGCGCCCGCCAGCGCGGACGCCAGCGCCGCCACGATCACCGCCCACATGGGAATCACACCGCGCCCAAACGCGTGCAGGATGCCATACACCGCGAAGCCGGACAGCGTGCCGCAGGCCAGCCCGCACAGAAGTCCCTCCACCGTCTTGTGGGGGCTGATGTGCGGCGACAGCTTGTGCTTTCCAAAGCGCCGGCCGCCGAACAGCGCGAACGTGTCGCTCACGATGGCGGGCACGATGCTGTTCAGGAACACCGCCGCCCAGATCGCGTCGTTCACGGAGATGTACACCATCAGAAGCAGCGGCGACACCGGATAGGCGCACACGGCCAGCGTGGAAAACACGTCCTTCACGCTGATCTTCCCGCCCAGTATCATCTGCCCGAACAGCGCGATCATGATGATCATGAACACCGGGAAGACGTATCCGGCCTTGCCGAAATACAGAAGCAGCGTGCTGGACACGCACAGCGCCATCACCGGCCACGCCAGCGGGTGATAGCCGCACTTTTCCAGCGCCTTGCGCATCTCGTGCGCCGCAATCAGCGCGCACGTCACAAAAAAGATCACGCGCGTCGGCTGGCACAATACGATCATGCCCACCGTTATCAGCGCGAACAGCGTACCGTAAATCACTCGTTGCTTCAATCAAATCCACTCCCTGGGCAACTTTGACCTTTGCATTCTATTATATCGGATGGGAAATGAACTGTCAATGAAGAAATCCCGACACGAAATTGACAAATCGTCCGCGATCCTGTATAATTGCTAACCATATTATACAGGAGGCGACGAGAGATGCTGTTTGCGTTTGTCGGCTGCGCGGGCGTTGGAAAGAATACGATTATCCGGGATCTGCTGGACGCGCACAGGGACGAATACGACCTGCTCCCCACTCTGACCACGCGCGCCATGCGCCCGGGCGAGAGCGAGGGCAATCCCTACTGCTTCGTATCGGAGGAGGAATTCAAGCGTCAGCTGGACGAGGGTCTGATCTACGAGCATCAGTTCATTCACAAAAGCTACTACGGCGGCAGCCGTCTGATTCTGGAAAAGAAGCTTCAGGAGGGCAAAGCGCTTCTGAAGGACATCGATATTCTCGGCGCAAACAACCTGAAAACCATCCTGAAGGACACGCTTCCCGTGCGCTCCATCTTCCTGTATGTGGATTCGTTCGACGTGCTGCTCAGCCGCCTGCGCGGCCGCGGCGACGCGGAAACCGACATTCAGCTGCGCGCGAAGCGCTTTGAAATGGAAATGGAGCTTTCCAAGACCAGCGACTACATGGTGAACAACCTCGACCGCGAAGCCACCGGCCGCAGCATCGATGCGCTGATTCGCGCCGAGCGCGCCGGAAAGGGCTTTGCCCGCGCGGCCTCCTGCGCGGAGCCGACCGAGGAAGCCGTGAATCAGGCCGCCGCGCGGATTCGCGCGGGCGAAACGCTCGAACCCGTGCTGCTGACCTTCAACGGCACGGAGCTGCTCATCACCGACGGCGCGGAGCGCTATCTGGCCGCCGAGCGCGAGGGCGCGTTCGTTCAGAAGAAGATTACCGGCCTGCCGGATGAAACCCTGACGCGCGCCTGACGAAGCATTTATAAGGAGACTCTTTTTATGAGCGCACTCATTCGCCCCGCCGTTCCGGCGGACGGCGCGCGCTGCGCGCAGATTCACATGGACGCCTGGGTGTACGCGTACTCGGACTGCGTGCCGGTTGAAATCATCGAACGGACGAACCGCCGGCGTCCCGCCCAGTGGCTCACAATCATTCCGACCGAGAACAACCGCTCGCATTACGTGATCGACGACGAAGCGCATGAGACGGTCGGCTTTTTCGTGATTCAGCCGTCCCGTGACGAAGGCGCGGACGACAAAACGCTCGAACTGGTCAGCCTGTACCTCGACCCCTCCCGCGTGCGCAAGGGTTTCGGCTCCGCCGCCGTTCGCTGGATCGCCGGGGAAGCGCACAGGCGCGGCGATCGTCAGATCACCCTGTGGGTGCTCGACGAAAACACGCGTGCGAAAGCCTTTTACCTCAAATGCGGCTTTGTTCCGGACGGCTCGCGCAAGCCAAGCGGGCTGGGCGACACCTCGGAAATTCGCATGCGGATGGACGTGTGACGCAAAACATTAACCGAGCGGCGTTTGCAAACCATCGCCTCACGTGGTATCATGACAGCGAATCATGACACCGTGAGGCGATTTCATATGCACCTGTTTACGAAGGACAAGGCCTTCTATCGTCAGTTCTTCTCTCTTCTTCTGTTTATCGCGCTTCAGAACCTGGTGTCCTACAGCGTGTCGCTGGCGGACAGCATCATGCTCAGCAACTATTCGCAGAACGCGCTTTCCGGCGTGACGCAGGCGAATCAGGTGCAGTTTCTTCTGCAAATGATCGTCACCTCCGCGGGCGAGGGCGTGGTGGTACTCGCGTCGCAGTACTGGGGCAAGGGCGAGAAAAAGCCCATCGTACCCATCACCGCCATCGGCCTGACGGTGGCGTTCGTCATCGGCGTCGTGTTCACCTGCGTGGTCAGCCTCGCGCCGCGGCAAATCATGTGCCTGCTGAGCGACGAGGAAGCCATTATCCGGGAGGGCGTGGACTACCTTCGCGTCATCCGGTATACCTACCTTTTTTATTGCCTGAGCACGGTCATCCTCGCCAGCCTGCGCAGCGTGGAGAGCGTGCGCGTGGGGCTTGTGATCATGGTCATGTCGCTGTTCGTCAACATCGGACTGAATTACTGCCTGATCTTCGGCAAGCTGGGCTTTGCGCAGATGGGCACGACCGGCGCGGCCATCGCCACGCTCGCGGCGCGCGCGTTCGAGTTTGTCGCTTCGTGCGTGTATCTGTTCCTGATGGACAAAAAGCTGCGCATCCGTCCGAAGCAGCTTTTCCGCTTTGACCGCGCGCTCAATCACGACTACGCCAAGTACGCCACGCCCGTGATGCTGGCGGGCGCGTCATGGGGCGTGGCCATGTTCGTGCAGACGGCCATTATCGGCCGCATGGGCACGGACGCCATCGCCGCGAACGCGACCGTCGTGTCGCTGTTCGGCATGATTTCCGTGTTCGCCTACGGCGCGGGCAACGCCGCGGGCGTCATCACCGGCAAACTGGTGGGCGAGGGCGACGACCGGAAGCTGCGCGAATACGTGCGCAGCATGCAGGGGCTGTTCCTCGTGATCGGCGTTGTGACCGGCGCGGCGCTGTATCTTCTGCGCTATCCAATTCTCGAGTTCTATCATCTGGAAACCAAGGGCGCACACGACATCGCCCTTCAGTTCACGACGGTGCTGGCCATCACGGTCGTCGGCACGGCCTATCAGGCGCCCTGCCTGGGCGGCATTGTGCGCGGCGGCGGGCACACGAAGTTCGTGTTCTATAACGACCTCATCTTCCAGTGGGGCGTGGTGCTGGTTTTGTCGGCGCTGGCGCAGTTTGTGTGGAAGCTCGAGCCCGTGTGGGTGTTCCTGTGCCTGAAGAGCGACCAGGTTCTCAAGTGCGCCGTGGCGGTATACGAGGTGAACAGCTATCGCTGGATCCGCCGCCTCACGCGCGAGCCCGCCGCGGAGTGACGGCCGTAAATTAACAAACATATTGCTTGCCCGGCAACCGTTTTTCATGGTATAATGATGAGCGTGATATCGGGCGGTCCGCTGGCGAAAAGTCATCGTTTACGAACGCCCTGTGAGGAAAGGAGGATATCGCAAAATGAATGAAATCATCCGTTCCATCGAAGAGGCTCAGCTTCGCAAGGATCTTCCCAAATTCAACATCGGCGACACCGTCAAGGTGCAGGTGAAGGTTGTGGAAGGCACCCGTGAGCGTCTGCAGGCCTTTGAAGGCGTCGTGATCGCCCGTCGCAACGGCTCCTGCCGTGAAACGTTCACCGTCCGCCGCACGTCCTATGGCGTGGGCGTCGAGCGTACGTTCCCGCTGCATTCCCCGCACGTCGACAGCATCACCGTGACCCGTAAGGGCAAGGTTCGCCGCGCCAAGCTGTATTATCTGCGCGAGCGCAGCGGCAAAGCCGCCAAGGTCAAGGAAGCCTGACGCACCCCAAATAAAGGCCTCGCACGAGGCCTTTATTTTTATAAATTGATGCAGAGGAACATGCGCCATGCCTGAAATCAACTGGTATCCCGGCCACATGGCCAAAACGAAGAAAATTCTGGAAACGCAGATTCGCTCCGTCGACGCAGTGATCGAGCTGTGCGACGCGCGCGCGCCGAAGGCCACGCGCAATCCCGATCTCGTGCGCCTGACCGGCGGAAAAACGCGCATCCTCATTCTGAACAAGGCCGATCTGGCCAGCGACGCCGCCACGGCGCAATGGCTCGCCTATTATAAAAAATACGGCGTGACGGCGCTGAAATATCAGTCCGTCGGCGGCCGCGCGAAGGAAATCTTCCGCTTCATCGAAAACGCCGCCCGTCCCGCCGTGGAACGCATGAAGGCGCGCGGCGCGAACAAGACCGTGCGCGTGATGGTCGTGGGCATCCCGAACGTGGGCAAGTCCACGTTCATCAACCATCTGCGCGGCGCGGCCGTGGCAAAGACCTCCGACCGCCCGGGCGTGACCCGTTCCAATCAGTGGGTGAAGATCACGCCCTATCTCGAGCTTCTGGACACGCCCGGTATGCTCTGGCCGAAGCTGGAGGATCAGGGCAGCGCGCGCGTGCTGGCATTTCTGGGCTCCATTCGCGATCAGATCATGGACGGCGAGGAGCTGGCGACGCAGCTATTGGAAACGCTTCTGCGAATCGCCCCCGCGCAGACCCGCGCGCGCTACAAGCTGCCCGAGGACGCCGCCGGGCGCCTGCCCGAGGAGCTGCTCGAGCTCGCCTGCCGCGGGCGCGGCTGGCTGCTGTCCGGCGGCCGGTGCGACACCGAGCGCGCGGTCAGCCTGGTGCTGGATGAATTCCGCGCCGGGAAGCTGGGAAGAATTACGCTGGAAACGCCGGAGGAATAAGCCATGCCGCGTGAAACCGCAACGGAGAAACTGATTCGCATGACCGAAATCGAGCGCTCACTGTTGGCGGACGAGGGCGTTTCCTCCATCGCCGGAATCGACGAGGTGGGCCGCGGCCCGCTGGCGGGGCCGGTCGTCACCGCGTGCGTGTCGATTCCGCTTTCAAGGCTCGTGCCCGGCGTGGACGATTCCAAAAAGCTGTCCGAGAAGAAGCGCGAGGCGCTCTATCCCCTGCTGCTCGAAAACGCGGAATACGCGCGCACGTCGTGGATGGAGCCGTCGGTCATCGACGAAATCAACATCCTGAGCGCCACGAAGCGCGCCATGGAGGAATGCGCCGCCGGCTTCACGGGCGGCATGATTCTCGTGGACGCGGTGGACGGGCTGAAGCTGCCCGTGCCGCACCGCTCGATCATCAGGGGCGACGCGCTGTGCTACATGATCGCGGCGGCCTCGGTCGTGGCGAAGGTGGAGCGCGACCGGTATATGATTCAGCTTGCGGAGGAATATCCGCAATACGGCTTTGAGCGCAACAAGGGCTACGGCACGGCGGAGCACATCCGCGCCATCCGCGAATACGGCCCCTGCCCCGCGCACCGCATGAGCTTTATCAAGCATTTTCTGTAAGGAGCGCGCCATGTACAATCGGGAAAGCGGCATCATCGGCGAGGCGGAAGCGCTTCGCTACCTGACCGGACAGGGCATGAAGGTTCTGGAAAAGAACTATCGCCGCGCCGGCGGAGAGATCGATTTAATCGTCCGGGACGGCGACACGATCGTGTTCGTCGAGGTCAAGGCGCGCACATCGCCGCGCTTCGGCGCGCCCGCCGAAGCCGTTACGCCCGCGAAGATGCGCAGCATCGTGCGCGTAGCCATGGGCTATTTACAGGCCAACCGTCTGCTGGACAGCCCGACGCGCTTTGACGTGATCGCCATCGACGGCACGGGACTTCGCCATATTCGCGGCGCTTTCGACGCCACGGGCCTGATTTGAACCAAAACAGCGCGGAATTCGTCCATAAAAAGGAAGGAATTTCGCGCTTGTCTGTGGAATATGCAAGCGAGGCGTTCACAAACAACTATGATCAGTCGAGGTAATGCTATGCGTAAGGGAATTGCTCTTTTTCTGGCGCTTCTGTGCCTGCTCACCGCGCTGTCCGCGCAGGCGGAAAACCTGCTTGCCAACGCCGACTTCCGTCTGCTGGACGACAGCGGCTCACCCGTGAACTGGCGCACGGACGCCTACAACGGCGGCAACTCTCAGTTCGGCGTAAAGACGCTGGAGGACGGCGCGACGGCGCTCACCATCCTGAACTTTGACGACAACGACGCGCGCTGGGTGCAGACCGTGGCAGTGGAGCCGAACACGGAGTACGTGCTCACCTGCCGCGTGCTGGCGAAGGACTGCGCCGTGTTCCGCGAGTCGGACGGCAGCATTCTAACGCTTCGCGGCGCAAACCTGTCCATTCTGAACACCAACGCCTATTCCGAATCCGTCTTCGACACGGAGGGCGAATGGGCGACGCTTACGCTGTACGGCGTGACCGGAGACAAGCAGACGACGATGGACGTCGCGCTGCGTCTAGGCGGCTACAGCGGCGACGGCGTGGGCGAAGCGTGGTTCCGGGGTGTAACGATGGAAGCGCGCGAGCTGGGCGAAGGCTCGGTGCCCGTGTCGCTGGCCACGTTTCAGCCGTATAAGGCAAGCACAAACAAGACGACGACCGCCGCTTCCGCGCCGGAGCGCATCACCGAAACGCTGGCGCTGATCGCCTTCGGCGTCCTGCTGGCGGGGCTGGCCCTGCTCGCGCAGGCCCGGCGCGTGAAGGCGCGCGGCTGCGAGCTGAGCAAATCCTCCTCCGCGCTTCTGCTGGGCGCGACGCTGCTGGCGGCGCTGGCCGTGCGGCTGTATTTCGCCGTGCGCGTGCGCGGCTACAGCGTGGATATCAACGACTTCATGATCTGGGGCGAAAATTTCCTGAACGACGGCTCGCAATTCTACGTGCGCGCTTCGTTCTGCGATTATCCGCCGCTGACGATGTTCCTGATGGGCGTCGTCGCCTTCGTTCGCCGCGCGCTGGGCGTGGAATATCTGTCCACCGCGCACGTGGTGCTGACCAAGCTGATTCCCATCGGCGCGGATCTGCTCCTTTCGCTGCTCGTGTATTTCCTGTTCGCAAAGAAGGCCGGGCGCGGCCGGGCGCTTCTTCTGATGCTCGCCGTGGCGCTGAACCCGGCGCATATCGCCGACGGCGCCGCGTGGGGACAGGTGGACAGCCTGCTGGCGCTTCTGCTCGCCGTCTGCCTGTACTTCGCCTCGGAGGGCAAGTGGCACTGGGCGCTGCCGGTATACGCGCTTTCGCTGCTTTCCAAGCCGCAGGCGCTTCTGTTCGGCCCCATCGGGCTTCTGATGTTCGTGATCGACCTCGTTCGCCGCAGAAACGAGAAGGGCTCGCTTTCAAAGATGCTGGCCGGGCTTTTCGGCTCGCTCGCGCTTCTGTATGTCGTCGCCCTGCCGTTCGCGCTGCAGGCGGCGCGGTTGGAGGGAAAAACAGGGCTCGCGCTCGCTGTTTATCCGATTTCGTGGCTCAAAACGCTGTTTATGGGTGCGACGACAAACGACACATACAGCTGTCTGACGCTGAACGCCTGCAATTTCCACGTGCTTCTGAACAACAACTGGGTGCGGCTGGAGCGCGAGCCCGGGCTGACGGCCTTCAGCTGGGTGCTGTTCGGCGCGGCCTATGCCTACGCCGCGTTCCTGTGCCTGTATTCGCGCGACCGCCGCGCGCTGCCGCTGGTCGGCGCGACTGCGATGGCGCTGATCTACGCGTTCGCGCCGATGATGCACGAGCGCTATCTGTTCCCCGTGATCGCGCTGCTGGCGCTCGCCTACATCCGGCACACGGATCGCAGGCTGCTGTGGGCGCTGCTCGCCGTGACGCTGACGCAGTTTTTGAACATCACGCTGGTGCTTCAGGGCGGCACAGTCTCCAAATACGCGTACCTTGGACACCTGAGCGGCGACGAGCTGCTTCTGAACACAGCCATTTCCGCCGTAAACGTGCTGACGGCGCTGTTCCTTGCCTGCACCGCGTTCTCGATTCTGGTGCTGAAGCATGAGCGGCCGCTGCCCGCGGCGCGCCGACTGCCGGACACGCCCCTTCAGCGTCTGCGCCGGAAGGGCGACTGGAAGCTGCGCCTGACGCGCGTGGACTGCCTGCTGATGGCGGCGGTGTCGGTCGTGTACGCCTGCGCGGCGTTTGTGAACCTTGGCTCCACCAAAGCGCCGCAGACGTACTGGCGAAGCGAGGACTATGAGGAGCAGGTCGTGTTCGATCTGGGCGACGTGCGCACGTTCCGCATGACCTACTACGGCGGCATTTCCACCGCCACCTTCACCGTGTCCCTGTCCAACGACGGCGAGCGCTGGACGGAGGAAAACTACGCCGTGTACAGCGAGGATGAAATCTTCCGCTGGCACTGGTACGCGCCGAAAACAAAGACCGTGACAAACGGGAAGAATAAATTCGCGAACGCCCTTTACGATGAATCGCGTGTCATCGACACCGGTGAAAACGGCGCGCGCGTGGCCTATTCAGGCAGCTACACGCCCTATCCGCCTCAGACGGCGCGCTATGTGCGCCTGACCGTAATGGGCGTCGGGCTCAAGCTGTACGAGGTCGGCTTCTGGAACGTGGACGACAGAGCGCTGTATCCCGTCGCCGCCGTAACCGGCTCGCGCGAGGGCGCGGACTACGAAGCGCTGACCGACGAGCAGGACGCCGTCGCGTGGGCGCCCAGCTACTACAACGGCATGTATTTCGACGAAATCTATCACCCGCGCACGGCCTACGAGCTGCTCCACGGCCCGTCGGTATCCAAGCAGCCGAACGCCACGGACGGCAACTGGCTGCTGGAATGGTCGCATCCGCATCTGGGCAAGCTGCTGATCATGGTGGGCATACGGCTGTTCGGCATGACGCCGTTCGGCTGGCGCTTCATGGGCGCGCTGACCGGCGTTCTGATGCTGCCGCTGATGTTCCTGATGGCAAAGCAGCTGACGAAGGATTCGCGGCTTTCGTTCGTCGCCATGTTCCTGCTGGCCGTGGATTCGATGCACTTCACGCAGACGCGTCTGGCCACGGTGGATTCCTACGCGGTGTTCTTCATTATGCTGATGTACCTGTTCATGTTCCGCTACGCGCAGATGAACCTTTTAAAGCAGCCGCTTGGGCGCACGCTGGTTCCGCTGGGGCTGTGCGGCGTGTCGATGGGGCTGGCCTGCGCGACCAAATGGATCGGCATGTACGCGGCGGTGGGGCTTGCGATCATCTTCTTCGCCACGGTGTTCCTGCGGCTGCGCGAATACCTCGCGCTGCGCCGGGAGGCCGAAGGCGACGAGGACGCGGCGGCGCTGACGCGCGCGTTCCCGAAGAAGCTGATTTTCACGCTTCTGTTCTGCGTGCTGTTCTTCATCGTGATCCCGTTCCTGATTTACTATTTCTGCTACTGGCGGCATTTCGCGCCGGTGGGCGGGCTGACGCTCAAGCGCTTCTGGGACATGCAGGTGCAGATGTTCAATTATCATTCGCGCCTTGTGGACTCGCACTACTTCAGCTCGCCGTGGTACGAGTGGCCCACGATCGTGCGGCCGATGTGGTACTATTCCGCCGAAACGGCGATAGTCGGCTACGGCAGGGTGTCCTCCATCTCCTGCATGGGCAATCCCATCGTGTGGTGGGCGGGACTTGCGGCCATGATTGCGCTTCTGATCGCGCTGTGCGCGAGCACGCGCCCCAGCCCGGTCTTCCTGCTGATTGCCGTCGGCTTCGCGTCGCAGTACCTGCCGTGGGTGCTGGTGCCGCGCTCCACCTTCATTTACCACTATTTTGCCAGCGTGCCGTTCATCATCATCGCAACGGTTTTGTGGATCGGTCGGCTGCGCAAAGTCGATTCCGTCGCCGGGAACACGCTGGCGGTTACGCTGATGGCGCTGGCGCTGTTCCTGTTCGTCGCGTTCTATCCGCTGGAATCGGGGTATCCCTGCGCGTATTCGTACGCGCTGAAGCTCCGCTGGTTTAACTGGTACAACTTCGCGCTGCAGCAATAACGAAAGAGGGATGACGGCATGCTGGCAACCACGCTTTGCTACGGACTGGGAGGCATTGAGGGCGTTCAGATCACGGTGGAGGTGAACCTTTCCGCCGGGCTTCCGATGTTTGACATCGTGGGTCTGCCCGACGCCGCGGTGAAGGAGGCGCGCGAGCGCATCCGCGCGGCGCTGAAGAACCGCGGCTACGCCTTTCCGGGCGACCGCATCACGGTAAACCTTGCGCCGGCGGATCTGAAAAAGGAAGGCCCCGCGTTCGACCTGCCGATCGCCGTCGGCATTCTGGCCTGCACGCGCAAGGTGAACCCCGCTTCCATTGCCGATACCGCCATCCTCGGCGAGCTGGCGCTGGACGGCACGCTGCGCCCGGTGCGCGGCGCGCTGCCCATTGCCATTTCCGCGCGCGGGCACGGCGTGAAGCAGATGATTCTGCCCGCCGCCAACGCGCGCGAGGTCAGCTGCGTGGACGGCATCCGCCTGATTCCCGCGCAGAACCTCGATCAGGTCGTCCGGCATCTGTCCGGCGCGGAGCCGATTGCGCCCATTGAGACGGTCGGCTATCAGGCGCTGCTGGGGCAGCGCGTGTACGCCGCCGACTTCAAATACGTGAAGGGGCAAAAGAGCGCCAAGCGCGCGCTGGAAATCGCCGCCGCGGGCGGGCACAACGTGCTGATGGTCGGCCCGCCCGGCTCCGGCAAGACGCTGATGGCGCGCTGCGTGCCCTCCATCCTGCCCGATATGACGTTTGACGAAGCGCTGGTCACCACGCGCATTCACTCCGTGGCGGGCTGCGCGCCGGAAAGCGGCCTGCTGACCGAGCGCCCGTTCCGCTCGCCGCACCACACGGCCTCCCATGTTTCGCTGGTGGGCGGCGGCCTGCACGCCACGCCCGGCGAAATCTCCAAGGCGCACAACGGCGTTCTGTTTCTGGACGAGCTGCCCGAGTACCGGCGCGACGTGCTGGAGGCGCTCCGGCAGCCGATGGAGGACGGCTTTGTGACCATCACGCGCGTGAGCGCGCAGAGCACCTATCCCTCCGAATTCATGCTGATCTGTTCGATGAACCCCTGTCCGTGCGGCAATTTCGGCAGCAAAACGCGCGAATGCCGCTGCACGCCCAACGACATCCGAAAATACCTGAACCGCATCTCCGGCCCGCTGCTCGACCGCATCGACCTGCACATCGAGGTGGAGTCCGTGCCCGCCGAGCGCATCGCCGACGACCGCGAAGAGGAGCCCTCCGCGGCCATCCGCGCCCGCGTGGAGCAGGCGCGAAACGTGCAGCGCGCGCGCTACGAGGGGCTTCCGCTCGCCTGCAACGCGCGGCTGGACGCGCAGACGCTTCGAAAGTTCTGCCCCATGAGCCGCGAGGCCAACCGCATGCTGTCGCTGGCCACCACGTCGATGGGTCTTTCCAACCGCGCGTTCACGCGCGTGATCAAGGTAGCGCGCACGATCGCCGACCTCGCGGGCGAGGACGAAATCGGCTCCGCCCACATCGCCGAGGCGCTTCAGTATCGTTCGATCGACGACAAGTACTGGAAATAGGAGGCGGCGATGGAATACAATCTGATGGAGCAGTACTGGCTCTGGCTTTCCGCCGTTCCCGGCATGTCGCCCCGGCGGTTTTACGCGCTTCTGAACGCCTGCGGCGACGCGCGCGCCCTGTGGGACGACCCGTCGTGCGCCCGGGACGTTGTGGACGAGAAATTCTGCGCAAGCCTTCAGGCCGCGCGCAGCGAGCGCTTCTTTTATGATGTGTTCGCCCGGCTGGAGAAGGCGGGCATCGCGGCGCTTCCCATGATTTCCGACCGGTATCCGGCGCGGCTTCGCAGCATCGTGGACGCGCCGCCGACGCTGTACGTGCGCGGCAACCCCGACCTGAACGACGAGCGCATGTTCGCCATCGTCGGCACGCGCGCGCCCAGCTACGACGGTAAAAAGGCGGCGAAGGAGTTTGCGCAGGTGCTGGCGCAGAACGGCGTGACAATCGTCAGCGGCCTTGCGCGCGGCGTGGATACCTGCGCGCACACCGGCTGTCTGGAAGGCGGCGGGCGCACGGTGGCGGTGCTCGGCAGCGGGGTCAATCAGCTTTATCCGCCGGAAAACGAGCCGCTGGCGCGCCGGATCATCGAAGAGGGCGGCTCCATCGTGTCCGAGATGCAGCCGGACGACGGCCCGCAGAGGTGGTCGTTCCCGGCGCGCAACCGCATCATTTCCGGGCTCACGCCCGGCGTGCTGGTTGTCGAGGGACGCAAAACCTCCGGCGCGCTGATCACGGCGGAGGACGCGCTGGATCAGTCGCGCGACGTGTTCGCCATTCCCGGCTCCATCTATTCCCCGCTGGCGGAGGGGCCGAACCGGCTGATTCAAAGCGGCGCGTATCCCGCGCTCAGCCCGTGGGACATCCTCGAATCGCAGCGCTGGGGCGCGCGCCCCGCCGCGAACGGCCGCCGAAAGGCCGAGCCGGAGATGAGCGACGACGAAAAGCGCATCTACAAATGCATTCAAAACGAGCCGCTTTCGTTCGAGGAAATCGCAAATCTCACCAAATTTTCAACCCCAGAGCTAAATTCCCACTTGACAATGTTGATTCTTCGGGGAATAATAGTAAAGATGCCCGGGAATTGTTACCGGGTATCCTGAGCAAACGAATCCGGAGGGACGTTTCATGACCTACAAGCTCGTCATCGTCGAGTCTCCCGCCAAAGCGCGAACGATCGCCAAGTACCTGGGCCGCGGCTACAAAGTTGAGGCCTCGCAGGGACACGTGCGCGATCTGCCCAAATCCCAGCTCGGCATAGATATAGAGAACAATTTTGAGCCCAAGTACATCACCATCCGCGGCCGCGGCGAAATCCTTACGAAAATTCGCAAGGACGCCAAGGGCGCGTCGAAAATTTTCCTCGCGACCGACCCTGACCGCGAAGGAGAAGCCATCTCGTGGCATCTGGCGACGCTGTTGGGCATCGACCCCGCCGAAGCCTGCCGCATCGAGTTTCACGAGGTCACCGGCAAGGCCGTGAAGGCCGCGGTCAAGAGCCCGCGCGCCGTCAACCTGAATCTTGTGGACGCGCAGCAGGCACGCCGCGTGCTCGACCGTCTGGTCGGCTACAAAATCAGCCCGCTTCTGTGGAGCAAGATTCGCAAGGGTCTGTCCGCCGGACGCGTGCAGTCCGTCGCCACGGCGATGATCTGCCAGCGCGAGGAGGAAATTGAGGAGTTCGTGCCGGAGGAATACTGGTATATCGAAGCGGAGTTTTCCGCCGGAAGCAGCAAATTCCACGCCCGCTACGCCGGAACGCCCGACGAGAAGCGCGAGCTCAAGAGCGAAACAGAAGCGTCCAGCGTATTGTCCGAGCTGGTGAACGCGCAGTTCACCGTGAACGGCGTGAAGAAGGGCGAGCGCAGAAAGAACCCCGCGCCGCCGTTCACCACCTCCAACCTGCAGCAGGAGGCCTCGCGCAAGCTGAACTTCACCGCCAGCAAGACCATGCAGATCGCCCAGCAGCTCTACGAGGGCGTGGACGTGGAGGGCGTGGGCACGCTGGGTCTGGTGACCTATATCCGTACCGACTCCACGCGCATCTCGGACGACGCGCTGCTTCCGCTGCGCGAGATGATCGCCGAGCGCTACGGCAGCGAATACCTGCCGGAGACGCCGAACGTATACAAGAGCCGTCAGAACGCGCAGGACGCGCACGAAGCCATTCGCCCGACCGACGTTTCGCTGCGGCCTGAGAATTTAAAATCCTCGCTCAGCAACGATCAGTACAAGCTGTACAAGCTGATTTACGATCGCTTCGTCGCCAGCCAGATGACCCCCGCCGTGTACGACACGCTGTCGGCGGAGCTGATTTCCGGCGACGTGGACTTCCATCATTCCAGCCAGAAGCTGCGCTTCGCGGGCTTCACAGCGGTATACGAAGAGGGTATTGACGACGCGGGCGAAGCCGCCGACACGCACATGCCGAAGATCAGGGACGGCGAGAAGGCGCGCCTGCTCTCCTATGATTCCGAGCAGCACTTCACCCAGCCGCCCGCGCGCTACACAGAGGCATCGCTGGTCAAGGCGCTGGAGGAAAAGGGCATCGGCCGCCCGTCCACCTACGCGCCGACGATTTCCACCATTCTGCAGCGCGGCTACGTGTCGCGCGAAAAAAAGCGCCTGTATCCGACGGAGCTTGGCAACGTGGTCAACGAGATCATGTCCAAGTCCTTCCCGGACATCGTGGACATTCAGTTCACCGCCGACATGGAAAACCGGCTGGACGACGTGGAAGCCGGGAAGACCGACTGGAAGCAGGTGGTGACGGACTTCTACGGCCCGTTCGAGAAGGAGCTGGAGGCCGCCGAGGCCGGCATCGAAAAGGTGAAGGTGGAGGACGAGGTATCCGACGTGCCGTGCGAAAAGTGCGGCGCAATGATGGTTTACAAGATGGGGCGCTTCGGCCGCTTCCTCGCCTGCCCGCGCTTCCCGGAATGCCGGCACACGCAGGCGCTTCTCAAGTATATCGACGCGCCCTGCCCCGAGTGCGGCGGCAGGCTGCTGGAGCGCGTTTCCCGCAAGGGACGCAAATTCTATGGCTGCGAGCATTATCCCGAGTGCCAGTTCGTCTCGTGGGATCTGCCCGCGGTGGAAAAGTGCCCCAAATGCGGCGGGCGCATGGTGATCAAGCGCGGCCACAAGGGCGAGCTGATGCGCGTGTGCGCGGACGTGGCGTGCGGCACGCGCATACCGATTGAAAACGCGGGCAGGGATGAGGACAATGAGTAAGCAGGTTACCGTGATCGGCGCGGGACTCGCGGGCTGCGAAGCCGCGTGGCAGCTGGCAAGCCGCGGCATTCCCGTGGCGCTGTATGAAATGAAGCCCGCCTGTCACTCCCCCGCCCACCATATGAACGGCTTCGCCGAGCTGGTGTGCTCCAATTCGCTGAAGGCGGAGCATCTGACGAACGCCTCCGGCCTTCTGAAGGCCGAAATGAAGCTGCTGAACAGTCTGATTCTGTCCGTCGCCGAGAAAACGCGCGTGCCCGCGGGCGGCGCGCTGGCGGTCGACCGCGACCGCTTCTCCGAGGCCGTGACCGAGGCCGTTTCGTCGCATCCGCTGATCACGATTCACCGCGAGCGCGTAGACGCGGTTCCCGACGATCCCGCGATCATCGCCACCGGCCCGCTTACCGACGCGGCGCTGGCGGACGCGATTGCAAGCCTTCCGGGCTTTCACGCGCTGCACTTCTTCGATGCCGCCGCCCCCATCGTGACCGCCGAATCGCTGGACATGGCGAAGGTCTTCCGCGCGTCCCGCTATGAAAAGGGCGCGGACTACCTGAACTGCCCGATGACGCAGGCGGAATACGACGCGTTCTACGACGCGCTGATGGGCGCGGAGCTGGCGGAGGTGCACGATTTCGACAGGAAGCAGGTGTTCGAGGGCTGTCTGGCGGTGGAGATTCTCGCCTCGCGCGGCCGTCAAACGCTGGCGTTCGGCCCGCTGAAGCCGGTGGGTCTGGTCGATCCGCGCACGGGACGCGCGCCATATGCCAACGTGCAGCTTCGGCAGGAAAACGAGCAGGGCACGCTGTATAATCTGGTCGGCTTCCAGACGCGGCTCAAGTGGCCGGAGCAGAAGCGCGTGTTCTCGATGATTCCCGGCTTGGAGCACGCGGATTTCGCGCGCTACGGCGTGATGCACCGCAATACCTATCTCAACAGCCCGGACGTGCTCGGGCGCAACTATCAGGTGAAGGATCGTCCGCTTCTGCGCTTCGCCGGGCAGATGACCGGCGTGGAGGGCTATATGGAGTCCACCGCGAGCGGCCTTGTGGCGGGCGTCGCGCTTGCGAAGGCGCTCCTGGGCGAACCGGAACCGGACTTCACCGGCGACACCGTGCTGGGCGCGCTCGCCCTGCACGTGACGACTCCGACGGGCGACTTCCAGCCGATGAACGCCAACTTCGGCATCCTGCGTCCGCTGGACGAGCGCGTGCGCGGCAAGCGCAGCCGCTATGAAAAGCTCGCCGGGCGCTCGCTCGAAACCCTGAAGACCGTCATTACCAATTACGCACTGTAACGGAGGAAACCATGGCAGAATTTCGAGGAACCACCATCTGCGCCGTCCGCCGCAACGGCGAAATCGCCATCGCGGGCGACGGACAGGTTACGATGGGTGAAAACGTAATCATGAAAAACGGCGCCAAAAAGGTGCGCCGCATCTTCGACGGCAAAGTCGTGATCGGCTTCGCCGGATCGGTGGCCGACGCCTTCGCGCTCAGCGAAAAGTTCGAAGGCAAGCTGACCCAGTACGCCGGCAACCTGCCGCGCGCCGCGGTGGAGCTGGCACAGGACTGGCGCATGAACAAGGAAATGCGCAAGCTGGAAGCGCTGCTTCTGGTCGCGGACAGGGAAAACCTGATGCTCGTGTCGGGCACGGGCGAGGTCATCGAGCCGGACGAGGGCATTCTGGCCATCGGCAGCGGCGGAAACTTCGCGCTGGCCGCGGCGCGCGCGCTGTATGACAATACCGGGCTTTCCGCGCGCGACATCGCCTATAAGGCGCTGAAAATCGCTTCTTCCATCTGCGTATATACGAATGACCACATCATCGTCGAGGTAGTTTGAGCATGAATACATGGACGCCCGCTGAAATCGTCAAGGAACTGAATCGCTATATCGTGGGTCAGGATGAGGCCAAGCGCGCCGTGGCCGTGGCGCTTCGCAACCGCTACCGCCGCATGCAGCTGCCCGAGGAGATCCGCGAAGAGGTCACGCCCAAAAACATCCTCATGGTCGGCCCCACGGGCGTGGGCAAAACCGAAATCGCGCGCCGTCTGGCCAAGCTGGTGGACGCGCCGTTCGTCAAGGTGGAAGCCACTAAGTTCACCGAGGTCGGCTATGTGGGCCGCGATGTGGAATCCATCATCCGCGACCTCACCGAAGCCGGTATCCGCATCGTCAAAAAGCAGCAGACCGAGCAGGTGCACGATCTCGCCGCGCAGGCGGTGGAAAACCGTCTGGTGGAAATGATCACCCGCCCCATGCCGAAGAAGAAAATCAACCCCATCGACGTGATTCTGGGCAACAAGCCCAAGGAGCCCGAGCCGAGCGAGGAGGAGCAGAAGCAGCTGACCGGCCGCCGCGCGGACGTGCGCGAGCAGCTTCGCGCCGGCGAGCTCGAGGAAACGATCGTCGAGATCGAGGTGGAAGAGGTCACGCCGCGCAGCGAGATCCCCGGCATGGACATCAGTATGAACGACGTGCTGGGCAGCATGCTGCCCAAGAAGACCAAGCTGCGCAAGGTGCCCGTGCGCGAGGCGCGCCGCATCCTGACCGCCGAGGAGGAAAACGCCATGGTGGACATGGACGCGGTGTATACCGAGGCCGTCTCCCGCGTGGAGCAGCACGGCATCGTGTTCATCGACGAGATCGACAAGGTCGCCGGCCGCGGCAACGGCAGCGGCCCGGACGTCTCCCGCGAGGGCGTGCAGCGCGACATCCTGCCCATCGTGGAAGGCACGACCGTAAACACCAAGTACGGCCCCGTGCGCACCGATCACATCCTGTTCATCGCCGCGGGCGCGTTCCACGTGTCCAAGGTGACCGATCTGATTCCGGAGCTGCAGGGACGCTTCCCGGTTCGCGTAACCCTGAAGCCCCTGACCAGGCAGGACTACGAGCGCATCCTCACCCAGCCCGACAACGCGCTGATTCGCCAGTATCAGGCGCTTCTGAAGGTGGACAGGGTCGAGCTCGTGTTTGACGAAACCGCCGTCGCCGCCATTGCCGAATACGCGTGGCTGGCCAACGAAAACGCTGAAAACATCGGCGCGCGCCGCCTGCACACGGTGCTCGAGCAGATTCTGAGCGACATCGCCTTCAACGCCGGCGGCGGCGACGCACCGGAAATTCAGGTGGTCGTGAACGCCGAATACGTGAAGACCCAGCTTTCCACCGAAGTCAAGGAAGCGGATCTGCACAGGTACATCCTTTAAAACCGATAAGCGCCCCCGCATCTTCCAACACAGATGCGGGGGCGCTTACACAACGCCTTTGGAGGTGACAGAAAATGACGGATCAGGAAATCCTCCGGGAGCTTGCCAGCGCTTACATGGAAGCCGCGAACGAGCCCGTCAACGCGGAGCGCAGGGAAAGAGCCTACGCGACAAACGGGCTTCAGGCCGTGCGCCCCCTCGTGTGGATTCACGAGCTTCCGTGGCACGAATTGAACATCGACGACGCGCTTACCCTCCGCTGCGAGGGCGCGCTTGCCCGCGAGATCGAGCAGTTCTTTCGCCGCAGTCTGCTGCAATGGAGGTACTTTCAGGCGGACATGATTCTGGAGCCGTACTATCCCGTGAGCATGTGTATCCACTCGACCGGCATCGGGTTTCAGGTGATTGAGGAGGTTCTGGTCGGGGACGACAAAAACAACATCATCTCGCATTCCTACAAGGATCAGCTGGATTCGCTGGAGAAGCTGGAAATCCTGCATAATCCCGTCGTCACGCGCGACTATGACGAGGAAAAGAAGCGCGTTTCCGACGCGCAGGCGCTGCTGGGCGACGCAATGCCCGTGAAGCTCTGCCCGCAGAACATGTATTACTACGCGCCGTGGGATCGCGTATGCCGCATGCGCGGCATGACGCCGCTTCTGATGGATCTGGCTGCGGAGCCCGAATTGATGCACGCCACGATACAGAAGTTTTCCTCCGTGCTGAATGCGGACATCGACGCGCTGAACGCCGTGAACGCCTTCGGCGTGTCGGCTTCTTCGCTGCACTGCACGCCGCCGTATTCCCGGGAGCTGGAGGCCGTCGAGGCAAAGGAGGGGCCGTCCGTCCACAGCGCGTGGTTCCGCGCGCTCGCGCAGCCCTTCGGCGAGGTCTCGCCCGCCATGCACGACGAGTACGACATTCAGTATCTTCTGCCCATCGCCAAGAAATTCGGCCTGTGCTACTATGGCTGCTGCGAGCCGCTGTCCGACCGAATCGACATTCTCAGGCGGATCCCGAACCTTCGAAAGGTCGGCGTTACACCGTGGTCGAGCGTGGAGGTCTCCGCGGAGAAGCTCGGGAAGGACTTTGTGTTCTCGCGCAAGCCGAATCCGGCCATGGTCGCGACTACGCTGGACGAGGATGCGGTTCGAAAGGACATTGCGCACGTCATGGCAGCATGCCTGAGGAACAGCTGCCCCTGCGAATTCGTGCTCAAGGATATTTCCACCGTCGGCTACAAGCCGCAAAACATCATCCGCTGGGCGCAGGTCGCAGAAGAAACGATCGACAGATACTACTAAGGCGGCGCCGCACAAATGAGGAGGTCGGCCGGCAAATGCTTTTGGCGCTATAATGTTGACAAACGCGGTCTTCTCATTTATAATAAATGTTGACAAACTCAGCCTCCTCATTTATAATAAAAGTAACCTGAACATACATTGTTCGGTAAAGCATCAAATAATGAGGTGTGCGCGATGAATAAGGCTATCGTCGGCCCGGGACGCATCGTTGTCGGAAGGAAGCCTCTTTGGAAGCGGATACTGGGGTGTTGGCCGCTGTATCTTATGCTGCTGCCCGCCATTGTCTATTATATCGTAATTTGCTACGTCCCGATCTTTGGCAACGTACTGGCCTTCAAGGATTATTCCTTCAAGAAAGGAATATGGGGCAGTCCATGGGTCGGGATGAAGTATTTTCGCATGTTCTTCACGAGCTATGACTGCAGGCGTCTGATCCTCAATACGTTACATATCGGCTTTATCAAGTGCATTCTGGAATTTCACTTCGCGATCATCCTTGCGCTGCTGCTCAACGAGATGCGCGCTCTGCGCTATAAAAAGCTGACGCAAACGATTACCTATCTGCCTCATTTCCTCTCCAGCGTCATTATTATCACCATGCTGCAGCGCATTCTGGCGCCGAACACCGGCGTTCTCAATCAGATCATCGGCAGGTTCGGCGGCGACAGCAGCACTTTTTATCTGATGAAAGCCGAATACTTCCATAGAACGCTGTTTCTGATGGATATCTGGCGCAATATCGGCTGGGATTCCATCATCTATCTCGGCGCAATCGCCGCGGTCGATCAGGAGCTTTACGAAGCGGCCAACATAGACGGCTGCAACCGCCTGGGTCAGATTTGGCATGTAACGCTGCCCGGCATCCGCTCCACAATCGGCCTTTTGTTTATCATGGGAGTGGGCGGTCTGCTCTCCTCCGGCTTCGAGCAGATGTGGCTGCTGCGCACGCCCGGCAATATGTCCGTGGCCGACACCCTGGACGTTTGGGTCGTCCGCATCGGCCTGCAAAAGGGGCAATTCGGCTATGCGTCCTCGGTCGGTTTGGTTCAGGGCGTGGTCGGCCTTGTACTGGTGGTCACAGCTAACACGATCTGCAAAAAATCCACGGAAGTAGGACTCTGGTGAGTCGTCTTCATATATCGGGAATCTGTATTAAGAATGGAGGATATGAACATGAAGCGTTACCTGGCTACCCTTCTGGCTCTCGCTCTGGCACTGTTCTGCTTCTCTGCTGCCGTGGCAGAGAACAGACCCGACACCTGGATTGCCGACCGAACCATCACCATCCAGTGCTATGTCGATGATATCGGCTATGCGCTGCCCGCTGACATCAACGGCACCCCCGTGATGCGGCGAATCACAGAGCTGACCGGCATCAAGCTTGATCTCCGCTACACTCCCGGCGAAAGCGACGAGACGGTTATGGCCGCGCAGCTGGCAGCCGGCAACATTCCGGACGCCATCGTTTCCTATCTGAACAACTCCACCCGCCCCGAATTCCCGATTCTGCTCAAGGCGGCCAAGGAGGGTCTGTTCGCCGACATGACTCCCTATCTGGCGGACACCAGTGTGTACCGCAACTATCTGGAGCATGACTACCTGCCCGCCGACGCCCGCGACAACATCACCTTCCGCAAGGATCTTGACGGCGCGTACATCTTCCAGCTGAGTATCCCCGCCGTGGATCGCTCCACCGAGTATATCGCCGACGACAAGTACATCGGCGGCCTGTACATCCGCGCGGATATCGCCGCGGATCTGGACGTTGGCGCCTTCTCCCTGAACACCCAGGAGGAGCTGTATGACCTGTGCGTCCGCATCAAGGAAGGCAACTACACGGACGACAACGGCAGCCCCATCTATCCCATCGGCCCGAAGTACTGGGGCGGTTCCTATGACGCCCTGATCAACGTGGTTCGCAGCTACGGCTTCAGCCCCTTCGGCTCACAGTACGGCCTGACCACCGACGGCCAGATCGTTCACGAGGCGCAGACCAACTTTGTCTATGACAAGATCAGCTTCGCCCGCAAGCTGCTGGCGGACGGCCTGATGCACCCCGAGTTCTTCACCATGGACGCCACCCGCTGCGAGGAGCTGTGCAAGTCCAAGGGCGTGGCGATCATTTCCGACATCCACAATTATGTGGAGCTGATCTACTCCAGCGAGGACTGGATTCCGCTGGGCACGATCAACGACGTGACCGGCTCCAAGAGCAGCTACACCTCCGGCAAGGGCGGCTACGGTTGCTGGGCCATTTCCGCCAACGCCAAGAACCCCGAAGAGATCCTGCGGTTCTTCGACTTCCTTGCGACCCGCGAGGGCAAGCTGCTGTGCGAGTACGGCGTCGAAGGCCTCACTTACAACATGGTCGATGGCTACCCCGTGCTGACCGAAGAAGCGCTTGCCAAGCTCAATGATGGCGACTCCGACTGGATGATCAACACCATCGGCGCCGACTTTGGCGGCGCGGGCTTCGTATTCCTGGGCTACATGTTGACCAACACCGACAGCAAGGTCGAGTTCGGCGAGAGCCGTCCCGGCGCCGGCACCGGCACGACCTACGCCCGCGCCGTGGCGCTGGCCGAACAGAACCCCGAAAAGACGATCATAAGGATCCCCGGTCTGGACGTCTCCGCTTACCTGTCCGTAGACGAGCTGGAGGACGTGAAGGCCAATATGGATCTGCTCAACTACAAGGAAATGGTCATTCAGGCCATCTACGCCAGCTCAGACGACGAGGTGAAGGCCATTGTCGAGTCTTTCCGCGCTCAGCTGAAGGCAGCCGGCATCGACCGCCTGTACGATTACTGCGAAGCGATCTATGCCGAGAATCCCGAGACAATTCAGCTGATCCCCGTAGAGGCCACTGTGGCCGAATAACCGGCATTGGTTTGTCCCGTCCGGCGCGCTTCGCCGGACGGGATTTCCAGAGACAGAACGTTTGGAGAGGGGTGCGCTATGGCAAACACACAATCCAGAAACAAAGTCAGACTAAGCGGCCTTGACCGTATTGTCGCCGTCATCCCGTATCTGGTCGTCACGCTGCTGTGCCTGCTGATCCTTCTCCCCTACATGAACGTGCTGGCTTTGTCACTCAACGACGGCAAGGACGCGGCGCGGGGCGGCGTATATTTCTGGCCTCGGGTGTGGACGCTGGACAATTACCGGGAGGTATTCCGGGACGGTTCCATCATACGCGCCTATCGGATCACGATCGCCCGCACCCTCCTCGGAACACTGATGAGTCTGGCTGTCACGACGCTGGCCGCATACGCTCTCAACCAGACCGAGCTGCCGGGCCGCAAGTTTGTCATTCTGGCCTTCACGTTTACCATGCTCTTCGGCGGCGGCACGATTCCCACCTACATCCAGTATAAGGATCTGGGCTTGCTGGACACCTTCTGGGTATACGTAATCCCACCCCTGGTAAGCGTGACCTATCTGATCATGGTGCGCGCCTTCTTCGACAGCCTTCCCTATGGGCTGCAGGAGGCCGCCAAGCTGGATGGCTGCGGCTATTTCGGCGTTTTCTTCCATATCATGCTGCCGCTGAGCAAGCCCATATTGGCCGTAATCGGCCTCTACACCGCCGTCAACCACTGGAACGACTGGTATGCCGGCGCGTTCTACATGACCAGCGACAAGCTCTGGCCTGTTCAGACCGTGCTGCAGCAGATGCTCGCGCGGGCGATGGACGCACAGCAGGACGTGTCGCAGAACATTTCCGCCGCCATCGCCGCAAATCAGCGCGCCGTGACCACCGATTCTCTGAAAATGTCGGCGGTCATCATCACCACGGTGCCGATCCTGTGCATATATCCCTTCGCGCAAAAGTATTTCGCCAAGGGTACGCTGGTCGGCGCGATCAAGGGCTGATTTGATGGAATGGATATTCGTCCCGGCTACGCCCGATGTGCGGACGTCGGCCGGGACGCTTTTTCCGGAAAAAGAAGAGCGGCGAATGGATGAGCGCTGGGACGTGCATGGCTGTGACGCGACCGCAAATGGATACTCCGGATCGACGCGGAGATTTGCGCGAACGCGCTCGAACGCATTTCGCTAATAAACCGGATTCTCGCGCAAAAGTGAATAACCTCCCGGATTCATGGACACAATATGCAGACCATCCATCGAATCAAGGGAGGTTTTTTCTGTGCTTGCGATGATCATGGCGGGCGGCGAGGGCGAACGTCTGCGCCCGCTCACCTGTACGCTTCCGAAACCGATGACGCTGGTGCTCGATCAGCCAGTTCTCGCCTATTCCCTGCGCCTGCTCGCGCGCCACGGCGTGGAACGCGCCGGAATTACGCTCGGCTACCTGCCCGACCAGATTGAGGACGCGTTCGGCGACGGCAGCGAATACGGCGTTTCTCTCAAATATTTTCGCGAATCGCGCCCGATGGGCACGGCGGGCGGCATCAAGCCCGCGCGCGCGTTTCTGACCGAAACCTTCTGCGTGCTTTCCGGCGACGGGCTGACCGACGTGAACCTGTCCGAAGCGCTCGCGTTCCACCGCGCGCACGGCGCGAAGGCGACGCTGGTTCTGAAGCGCGTGCAGAACCCGACCAGCTACGGTCTTGTGAGCACGGACGCGGACGGCCGCATCGTGTCCTTCACCGAGAAGCCGGACTGGAAGAACGTCACCTCCGACGCGGCGAACACCGGTATCTACATCCTCGAGCCGGAGATTCTGAATCGAATTCCGGACGATCAGCCGTTTGACTTCGGGCGCGAGCTGTTCCCGCTTCTGCTCCGCGAGGGCGTGCCGATGTACGGCTACCTGACGGAGGCCTACTGGTGCGACATTGGCGATGTTTCCGCCTATCTGGAAGCCAACCGCGAAGCGCTGGAAGGGCGCATTTCGCTGATCGACGTGCCTGAGGGCGGCATTGTGCGCATGCCGGGCGCGATTGTAGACGAGGAAGCTATCCTTGAAGCCCCCGTGTTTCTCGGCGCGGGCGCGCGGATCGGCGCAGGAGCGAAGGTGCTGGCCGGAAGCGTCATCGGCGCGGGTGCCGTCGTGGCCGAAAACGCCAGCGTCAAGCGCGCCGTGCTCTATCCCGGCAGCTTCGCCGGGCGCGACAGCGAGCTGCGCTCCTGCGTGCTCGCGCCACGCTCTCAGGTGCTGGACGGCGCGCAGGCATTTGAGGAAAGCGTGATCGGCGAGGATTCGCGCATCGGCGCGCGCGGCTGCGTGAAGCCCGGCGTGCGCGTGTGGCCGGGCAAGCGCGTGCCGGACGGCGCGGTCGTGTTCGAAAACCTGGTCTGGGGACAGCGGCTGGCACGCGCGTTCATGGGCGCATCCATCCGCGCCGTCACGCCGGAGGACGCCGTTCGCGCCGGACGCGCCATCGTGTGGCGGCAGAAGCCCGGAAACGTGCTGATCGGCCGCGCTACATCCAGCGTCGCCGCTTCGCAGGCGCGCGCGCTGGCCGCCGGTCTCTGTTCGCAGGGCGCGCAGGTGTACACCATCGGCGAATGCACGCTGCCGCAGCTGCGCCACGTGCTCTCCCTCATGCGTCTGGACGCAGCCGTTTACGCCGAGAGCGACGCGGTGACCCCGCTGTACGCCGACGGCACGCCCCTGACCCCGCCGGAAAAGCGCAAAATCGAGGACACGCTGAACCGGCAGGACATGCCGCGCCCCTATACCGGCGTCACGCGGCCGATTTCCAACGTCGGGCGCAGCGATCTCGGCTATCTCGGCTTCCTGAAGAGCGCCGCCTTCGGCCATGTCCGCCGCCTGCGCGCCGCCGTGTACGCGCAGAGCGAGCAGCTTCTGTATCTGGCCGACCACGCCTTCCAGAACGCGGGCTTCACCGCGCGCGTGGAATGGGAGGAGGAGCTGATGGAGCTCAGCGCAAACGAAATCGGCGTCTACCTTTCCGCGAGCGGTGAAAAAGCCGTATTCGCGGATGAGGACGGCCTGCTGACCGACGCGCAGATGGAGCTGCTCACCGGCTGGGCAATGGCGGAACACGGCGAAACCACGCTGTATGCTCCGCCGGACGCAACCCGCGCGCTCGACGCGCTCGGAAGAAGTCTGGGGCTGAAGGTCGTGTTCGCCTCCGGCGATCTGGCCACGTGGGCGCGGACGCTCTCGCAGGTCTCCCCCTTCCAGTACCATATGCGCTTCGACGGCCTGTTCCTCTCGCTGCACCTTTTGTCCCGGCTGAACGAAAACGCGCTTTCCCTCGCCGACTTCCGCGCGCGAATGCCGGAGGTCAGCCGCGTAAGCCACCATATCGACGTGGACTTCCCGCATCGCGGAGAAGTCATGCGCCGCCTGTCCGACGCGCTGCCGCCTGAGTTCGAGCGCGAGGACTGGTTCTTCCGCGGCCAACACGGCTGCGCGTGGATTCGCCCCGATGAGGAGCGCCCCTACTGTACCGTCACCGCCGAAGCCCGCGACGCTGAGTTCGCGCAGGAAATCTGCGACCTCTTCTCCGGCCTTCTCCAGAAAGCCGCCGACGAAGCGCAGACGCACTGATCGAGTATGGCAAATGCCGCTCCCTGTCTATGGGCGCGGCATTTTGTTCGATTCCGATTTTACAGGCGGAAGCCGCGCTATTGGAACGCCGCTCCGGCGTAAATCGTCAGGCTGAAGGGCACGTCCGATTTCAGTCGATCGCCGGGCTTCAGCGAAATGAAGAACGTTTTCGGTGCTTCCCCCGCATCCGGCGCGGAGACCACCTCCCAGAGCAGCTGTTTGCCCTCGCCTTCCTCCGAGCAGATCGTTACGCTGCCCCAGTCGTCGCCGGCGGCCAGACAGGTAAACACGTATGAGCCGGCCAGAATGTCCCTTCCGGCGATATACGAGCCGCCCGCCAGCGTCGCCGTTTTTTCGATATGGCGGATGGCAATCTTCTCCTGCACGCGCCGCATCAGCGCCACCACCTGCTCGTCGCTCAGGTGGGCAAGCTCAATTTCCTCGGCCGCCCCGAAGCCGAGCAGCGCAGCCAATACCGGAAGCAGTGCGATTCCCTTTTTCACATTCAATCCCTCCCGTCTATTCGTCTGGCTCGTGCACATGCGCCAGCTGTTCCGCCGTACAATCAAAAAGCGCATAGCCGAGGTTGCACGCATCCGGATCGTCCACGTCGCCCCATTCGTCGTTCTGAACAATGTAATACGGAATGCCGTCCCGTCCGACGCGAACGTCGACGATGGTTCCGGTAATCCCCTTCGCGGGGATGCGCACGGTTTCAAACTCCTCAAATCTGGTTTTCGTCACCATCCATCTTTCTCAAATCCGCATGCAAGGCTGCTTCTTCCGGCATTTCATCGCAAACACCCCCTTGCTGGGTTTCATCATACCACGCTTCCTTGCCGCTTTTGTCGGAGACATCCGACGGCGGCGAAAAATTTCTCCGCGAAAAAACAAGTCTGATTGCCATCGCGCTCACCATTCGCATTCTTGCGCGCACGATGGCGTATATCGGAAGACTGGATTTCAAAACCTACGCGCTCGGTCTTATCGGCCTGACGACCATTATGCTGCTTTTGAAGGCCGTGATGAAAGCCGCCGCCAGGCTCAATCCGAAGCGTGCTTTCAGCGCGATCGTACTGTGTCTGGGCATTGTCGCCCTGATGCGCGAGTTTGCACGCGCATTGCGCAGTGTGGAGGATGTCGACTACCGCAAAACAAAGTGGTTCGGTCTCGGCATTACGGGCATCCTCGCGTCGCTGAGTATGGTCATGCGCCACTCGCGGAGATTCCGATTCTCGGGCATCGCAAAAATCTTCCTTACCATTGTGTCGATCGTCGCCGCCGTCGGGCTTGTTATCGCCGCGTTCGCTGAGCTTAAAAAGATTCCCGGTTTCCAGGAATTCATGAACAGCGGAGCCGCTTCCCTCGGCGAAATCGTCGGAAGCTTCCTCGGCGGTATGCATTCTGCCGAGATCAGCACCTTCAATAACCTTGCAAACGACGTCGACGAGAAGGCGCTCGAAAGAGCGCTGAGCCTGGCAAATAAACTGTCAGACTTCGGCAAGAAGCTCCCATCCACAAGCGGCGAAAGCAGCATTCTTTCCTATTTCCAGAAATCCCCTCTCGCCCAATTTTCCGGTGACATGGGCACCTTCGGCAAGAAGTTCTCAGAGTTTGCAAAGGCGCTTAATGACATTGGCACGGAAAAATATGACGAGCTCGAAACGCAAGCAGAAAACGCCCTCACCATCGCGAAGTCCCTCGCCAAATTCTCCAGTGAATACGTCACCATGCCGGAAAACGCGCATACCGGCCCATTCGGCTGGATTCGACAATCGGCACTCGGAATCTTCGCAGCCGATTTGGGCGACTTTGGCCAAGGATTTAACAACTTTGCAACCCAGATGAATGGGGTTAAATCCGCGTATTACGATGGTCTGGAAGAAAAAGCGAAAACGGCGCTTTCGATTGCCAAGTCACTTGCCGCATTCGGGAAAGACGACGTTGAAATGCCGGAAAACACGTATACTGGCCCATTCGGCCGGATTCGGCAATCTGCACTCGAAATCTTTTCAGCCGATTTCGGCGACTTTGGCTCAGGATTCAACAAGTTTGCCAACGCCCTAAACGGAGTTGACGATGCGTCATATGGCGATCTGCCAAAGAAGGCAGATACGGCGCTTGCCATCGCCAAGGCTCTTTCCGCATTCACGAAAGAATATGTAGCACCTCCGGACATGGTCGTGATCAGCAGAACCGGCATTTTTAAGTGGACTGCCGAAAGCACTACTCAGGTTTTCAACAAAGACATGGCATCCTTCGGCGAAGCATTCAACCAGTTCGCCACAGCGCTGTCCAGCATTGAAAATCCGCCGACTCAGGAGCAGGTCAACACGGCAGTGGCGTGCGCGCAGATCGTCGCAACGTTCCTGTCCACCGTGTCGGAAATGAATCTCCCCTCCGACAAAAACGATATTTCCGTCTTCCTGAGCGGCGACACGTCCATCAACACGTTCCTTACGAAGCTCGTAGAATTCGCGACCAGTGTAAAAGAAGCAGCAAACGAGCTGACCGGATTCTCATCGGACACGTCAACAGCCAAGGCCGACCTGAACGTCGCCGTCGAGTTCATCGAACGCATGATGGGTATCATGGGGCAGCTATGCAAAAACGCGTCCGGCGTCGTAACAGAGAATGACGTCGACAACCTGCTGAAGGTTCTCGATCATGTTATCGGCAGCATCGGAACGATCAAAGACCAGCTCGTCGAGTTCAACGGAAGTCTCAAATTTAATGACGTCGATGCGCTCAGCATCAAGCTTCTTCTTGACAGCGTATCCGGTTTATTCCGTTCAGTAAGCGGTCTGAATACCAAAACATGGCTTTCCGACCTTGACGCGGACGATATAACGGAAGCCCTTGAGGATTTCATAAAATCGATCGATCCCTCCTTTAAGGAGGTCAAGGCGAAGCTGGACGACTACGTACTGAACCTCTCCGCCGCCGGATCGAATATCTCAGACGCCCTGACCGGAATCACGGCATCGTTTAATGGGGCCGGCAAGGATTACGCTTTGGGGCTCGCCGGCAATTACGAATGGTACTCCGAAGTAACACCCTTCACCGAATCGACGCAGCTGCAGCTGAACGCCGTCACAGCATTCAAAAGCAGGTTCCGCGTCGCGGGACAGGACTTTGCCATCGGGCTTGCGAAGGGACTGAACGATCGAAAGCAGTACGTCATCAAGGCGGCGAAGGTTCTGGCGGAGGGCGTTCTGGAAAAGGTGCGCGAGGTATTCGACGAGCACTCCCCCTCGAAGGAAGCCAATGAGATCGGTCGATATTTCGACAAGGGTCTGGTTGACGGCTTCCGGGACGGCGGCTCCGAAACGACCCGCGCGGCGAAGGAGATGGCGTTGGATGCGCTGTACGGCGTAAAGGATACGCTGCTCGCGCTCTCCACCCTGATTGCCGACGGCGTCGACGTCGATCCGGTAATCCGGCCGGTCGTCGATCTGAGCGGCGTAACCGCCGGGGCGCAGGCCATTGGCGGCATGCTCGGCGGCAGCCAGACCATTCCCGTAGACACAAGCGCACGCCTTGCGGGCAGCGCCGCACGCGCGGCCGCCGCTTCCGCAGCGGCACGACGGGGCACGGAAGCCCACGCGCGGCCAAGCGCCCCGCAGCCGGCTGGCGATCAGGTAAACGTAACCGGCAACACCTTCGTGATTCGGGACGAGCAGGATATTTACAGCCTCGCCTCCGAAATCGCATCTCTCATGTACCGCCAGCAGCGAAGCGTCGGCGCGTACTGACCACTCATGCAAGAAGACTCAAGCGCCTTTTTTCGGACACTTGAGTCTTCTTGTCTATCTCCCTAAAACATCATCGATTACCCATTCCAAGTCTTCCCCCGTCAACAAAGAGTATACTGCGATAATCAGGAAGATAAGGACAGCGAATTTCAACAGCGCTTTTATAATCTCGGCGACAGCTGAGCCCGATGGGCGTCTGTCTTTCCGCATCTGACGTTTGAGCTTTTTATCCTCCAGATCGATCTCCTTCGAGCGGATTCGCTCGTTCGCGTCCACCTCTTTGAGCCGCGCCTCGTCGATATTTCGAATCACCGTCTCCGTGCGGTTCACCGGCCCAAGCAGGTCGATCTTCGCGCCGCAATAGGTGCAAAACGCCGTCGTACGATCCGCGTCGATCGTCAGCGTTGCCCCACAGTTTTTACATTCCAGATTGATCGTATTTGCCACGGGCAGGACTCCTTCATCTGTAGTCTATCTATTAACTAATTATACCAACAATCCACAACACTGTCAACACACGCAATTTGCGTTTCATATTCATTTAATAAAAAAGGAGGCGTCCGCATGGCGAATAAACTGAGCGACATCGACTGGTTCCGGTGGAACGGCGTCAAATGCACGGAATACGGCCTGCACGTACTCGAGCAGCCGACCCTGCTGCGCCCGAAGGAGCGCATGGAGTTCGAGACCGTCCCCGGCCGCAGCGGCTCGCTTACGCTGACGGAGGGCGACGATATTTTCGATGATCTTCAGCTCACCTGCAAGTGCGTAATCGACGATTCCTACGGTGTGGAGGACGGCGCGCGTTTCGATCGGCTCGCGCGGATTTCCGCCTGGCTGCGTGGCTCCGGCGAGGTCGTCTTCGCCAACCGTCCGGAGGGCTTTTACAAGGCGCGAATCTCCAACCAGCTTCGGTTTGAAACCGTGCTTCGCGGTCATCCCCACCGTGCGTTTTCCGTGGAGTTTCGCTGTCAGCCCTTCTTCTATCAGACAAGCGGCCTCTCCCCAATTTCCGTCGGCTCCGACCCGGTTCTGGTCACGAATACCGGCAATATCGCTTCCCTGCCGCTCATTAAGCTGACCGGCACCGGAGAAGGCACTCTGATGATCGGTAACGGCACGATGCTCGTGAACAGCTTCGAGAACATCGATTATCTCATGCTGGACTGCGAAGCGAAGGTCGCTTATAAGGGCGCGGCGGGCAGCGCCACAGACCCGCTCGTGCTGCTCGGCTCCCGCGTAACCGGCGAATGGCTCACGATTCCCACCGGACAATCGTTCATCACGCTCGTCGGCGGCGTCACGTCCGCTTCGGTCGTGCCGAGATGGAGGTCGATCTGATGAGCGATATTTACGTATTCAGCGCTTCAGAGGCCGCAAACGACTATTCCACCATGGGTCTCGTCGGCGCGCTCACGCCAACCTCCTGCACATTTCGCGAAACGGCGAACGGCGAAAGCCTGATCGAGCTTGAACATCCGCTCGATTCATTCGGCCGGTACACGGCGCTGGAACGCGGTCATATTTTAGTCGTTCCCGTTCCCGTGCGCACGACGCCGGAGATTCAGAACGGCCAGTGCGTAACCACCGTCTGGCGCTACAAAATCAAGCCGCTCGCCCAGCTCACCTCCAAGGCGCAGCGCACGCTATATAAGAAGAAAACCGGCGGCGGCACAAAAAAGCTGATGCCCGCGGAAACCCTGCTGACCGTCGTGCAGAAGCCAGCAGGTGAGGACGCGCGCTGGAAGGTGAAAACACCATATGGCGACGGCTGGGTCGCGCAGGACGGGCTGGAGCTTGTAACCGAGCACACGATTCCGGACAACAGCGCAGCCATCGAGGAAATCGAAAGCCCGTGGACGGTGCGCGACCAGTATTTTCGCATCTATGAGGTCGAAAAGAATGTAGACAGTGTGTCCGTCTCCGCCCGCCACATCAGCTATGATCTGCTTCTGAACCTGTCCAAATTCAATGAGGAAAACAGTCAGACGCTCGAACAGGCGCTCACCCGCACGCTCGGTGAAACCTATATTTCCCACGACTTTTCGGCGCACACGAATGTGTCGAATGAGCACGCGGGGCTGCTCTACCGCAACCGAAATCCCATCGATATTTTCCTGAACGAGGAAGACGGTCTGTGCAAGCGCTACAACGTAAGCCTTGTTCGCGACAATTACGATCTATATTTTCTGCACGATCCCGGTCTTAATCGCGGCGTTTCGCTCGAATACGGAAAGAACCTGACCGGCATCACCTTCACCACCAGCGACGAGGAGCTCGCCACGCGCATCATTCCCGTCGGCGAGAATAAGGACGGCTCGCCCCTGTATCTGGCGGACACAAACGTGGACAACGCCCAGTGCGTCGACAGTCCGAAGATCGGCGACTATCCGCTGATTCACGCCTATCTGCTGGAATGTGAAAACTGTACCGTCGGCGAAAAGGACGAAAGCGGCGGAACGATCACCGTCGCCATTGCCCGCGCCAGAATGCGCAAGCAGGCGGAAGACATGCTCGAGGGCGGCTGCGACGAGCCGAAGATCGAAATGCGCGTCGACTTTATCAACCTCGGCGACACGGAGGAATACGCACAGTTCCGTGGACTGGAAAACTGCTTCCTGTATGATTACGTCACCGTGCGCTACCCGAGGCAGAGCATCGATGTGACGGCGCAAATCTCCGAAATCGAATGGAACTGCCTGACCGGGCGCATGGAAAAGGTCACCATTGGCACCGTCGGAAAGACGCTGGCGAACGCGGGCATCTGCACGTGGCAGATACCAAGCGGTTTCAGCGGCGGCAAAATCGCAGGCGGAACGCTCGGAAGCGGCGCGCTGAAGGACGGCGTCATCAACGTGCGCCACATGCAGGCGGAAAGCATCAATGCCGACGCGCTTCAGGCCGCCTGTGTAACCGCGGTGAAAATCGCGGCGGGCGCCGTTACCGCGGACAAGCTGGACGCGAACACGGTCGACGCCAAAATCGCCAACCTCGTCGTGGCTAACATTACCAATGCGAACATCGAATGGGCGGAGATTGAGAAGCTGAACGCCGCCATCGCCGAGATTTCAAAGGCGCATCTGGTCGACGCGGACATCGAATGGGCGAATATCGCCAATCTCACGGCGCAGGTCGCTTCCATCGCGCAGGCGGAGATCGAGAACGCCACGATTACCACGGCGCAGATCGACAATCTTTCCGCCGCCGTCGCCGAAATCGTGCACCTTCAAGCGCAGATTGGCGACTTCACGCTCGCCGAGATCAAAAACCTGCTGGCAAACGCGCTGATCCTTCAGGAGGGTCTCGCGGACAACATGATGATCAAAAACCTGGTCGTTACCAGCGCGAACCTGCTGTGCGCCACCGTCGACCAGCTTGTTGTAAAGGGCGCGGACGGCAAGTATTACCGGATTCAGATCGACTCCGACGGTGCGATCTCCACCGATGAGGTCACCGTGACCGAAGACGAGCTCGCCGCTGGTGAAACGAACGACGGCCGCCAGATCGTCGCCAGCACGGCGAACGTCGGCAGCCTGAACGCCACCACGGTCAAAGCGTCGCAGGCGATTCTCGCGACGATATTTACCGAAAGTCTGGACGCGGGCGTGATCACCGCCGGAGAGGCGCTGATTGCCAGCGCGAAGATTCCCACTCTATACGTCACCGCGCTTAACGCCATCGGCGGGAGCATCAACCTGTCTGCCAATGAGAGCATTACCGCTCTCGTATCCAGCACAGAGGCGCTGGACGGCCGGCTAAGCGAAGCCGAACAGAAGATCACGCGGGACGCCATCATATCCACCGTTACGGAAAGCACCGAATTCGACGAGCTTGCCGATTCCGCAAACGACGCGCTCGCCCGCGCGAAAAACGCGCAGACACAGGCGGAAACCGCGCAGTCCTCCGCCGACGCGGCAGCCGCCGCCACAAACGAGCTGCGCACCACTGTTACTCAGACCGCAAACGCGCTATCCGTTGTTAAGACGGAAACGAGCACGCTCGGCAAGCGGGTTACGACCATTGAAAGCGGCGTGCACATCGACGGTTCGACCATCGGCCTGTATCGCTCAGACAGCCCATACAAGAGCATCATCACCAATTCCGGCTGGAAGATTCTGGAGGGAAACGCCGTGCTAATCGACTGCTCGAAGACTAAGCTGACCTCGCCGCGCGTCGTTATATCCGACATGCTGGTCACCGGCAACGCCGCGTGGAAACCCGGCTCGGACAAACACCTGAGACTGCTCAGCTACGGGAGGCGATAAACCATGCCAATAGTCACCCTTACACCCACCGCCATATCCGTCACTGGCAGCGGCGGCTGGGCGACGCTCGAATACTACAAAAACACCTCGCCCAATAATCCGCTCACGATGAATCTGACCTATCCGGTAAACGCGAAGCTCTTAGGTCCCGGCGTGAACATTACGGAGATTACCGTGCACGGATATATTCGTAACAAGTCCACCGCCATCAAGCGCGTGCAGCTCGGCTTCCGCCCGGCGGCTAATTCTGGCAGCACCATATGGGAACAGCTTGACGAAACGGACGTTGTCGGCGGCGCGTTCAAAGCCATCGACGCGGCTGGCGGAACCATCTGGATCTACAACCGTTTCTCCAGAACCTACAATGGTACGCATATCATGACGCGGTGGCTTCAGGCTATCATGGATGGCAGTCTCGGTTTCCCTCCAACGGAACTCTATCTTGGTATCATTGTACCCGACCTGTACCGGACTATCAGCCTGTCGACCACGCTCACCGAATGGACGATCGATGTAACCTATGAGGTATTGGGCAATGTGCCAACAACGAACGTAACGACTGCTGTTCTCGGTAAGGATTCAATCACCACAACTGTGATGAAAACGATTCCGGGCAGCACAACGACGCTGATTTACTCTCCATGTGAAATAGAAGGTACGCCCGTCATATTTGATCAGGTCGATCTTGACACCGGCACGTCTCATGTGTTTCCCGTTTCAGAAGAATTAGCCAGCTACGTGGGCGTTGATCAACTGACGGGAACGCTGACGATCATCGCGGTTACATTCGTAGACGGTCTCGAAGCCGGACGGGTGTCAACCGCTGTCACGCTGACACTGCCTGATGATCGTTCGCCAACGTTAACTCTGGCGATTGAGCCAGTTTGGCCTGATGACAGTTCTGAAACGACGAGCTTCAGCGCGTATATTCAGAACCAATCTGGCGTGTCATTCATCTTCACAACGGAGTGCAAGTATTACGCTGAGCTTGTCTCCTACTCCCTTTTTATCGAAGGTGTCTCTTATAGCAGAACACTCGGTACGTTTGATGAAAAAACGCCTCTCGTACACCTTCCCTTCTCTGGAAGCGGCGAAGTTCCATGGAGCGCATCCATCACAGACAGCCGTGGCGCCACAACGACTCAGACCGGCACAATTTCCGTAATCCCGTGGTCTCCACCAGCGATCAATCGGTTTGATGTGTACCGCGTGACGGAAGCTAATGCGGAAGTCATCGACGGAACGTATATTCGCGCGTCGGCGGATTTGTCGTGCTCCTCGCTGATCATCGGTGAAGAGCAGAAGAACAGTCTGCGCTTTCATATTCTCTATCGCAAAATCGCGGATACGCCCGGCGAATGGATTGCGACCGATGAGGTCTCCATTACCGCGCTGCAGACGGTTATGACGCTTCTTCTGAAGAAGGACGGCTTACCTGTCGGCGGTGGTGGTGTGGACGCGGATGGAAACGATCTGCCATTCAACGAGATGCTGGGCTACGAGTTTCAGCTTGTGGCGAACGATCTTTATGGCGAATCAACTGCACAGACCGCGATTCCGAGCGCGCAGCAGTTTCAGGATATCGACGAAAACACCGGCAACATGGGCTTTGGCGGCAACGCGCCGGAAGCTACAGAGGATTCTGCCTACCGCTTTTATAAGCAGACGGACTTCCCAGCCGGTATTCAGGTAGAACAGCAGCGCTACGGCTGGCACGCAGGCGACGAGATTGAATTCGCGGGGAACATGGCGATTGCCGGATATTTGACCGGCGGCGCAAAGGACTGTCACGCTCTGCTGTTTCTCGGTCAGCCGATTTTCGCGGCCGGCGCGGGACTTTCCGGCTCCGCGGTGCTGCGCGGCATAAAGGGCTATCTGGACAACATGAGCTACGCGACCGGCGTTGCCGCGGGCACGGCTGGCTACACCTTCACGGCGCAGATCATGAACGCGAAGGCAGGCATCGTCCGGCTGTCCATATCCAAGACGTCCGCGTTTGAGAACGCCACAAACAACACGCCGATTGTAATCAACGGCGCGGAAAACGAGAGCCTGGTTCTTACGTTTGTCTAAGCGAGGTGATATTTTATGGAACCGATCATAATTTCCGCTTCGTTCTTTCAGGAGCAGCTGTCTTTAGGCGTTCTTGGCCGAACGGGCGAGCATGAAGCCCGCAGAATTTCCTTCGACTGCGGCGAAGTACTGAAGGCGTGGCCGGAAGCGGCGATTCTCTGCGTATGCCGCCGCCCCTGCGACACGGCCGCCTACCCCATTCCCCTGACCGCCGACGGCACGACCTACACCATGCCGCTCACGAGCCGCGAAACCGCCGCGGCGGGCGCAATCAAGCTGGAGCTGCGCGCGGTGCGGGACGACACCGTGCTGAAGTCCGCGATTTTCTACGGCCGCATTCTCCCCAGCCTGAACGGTCAGAAGGACGCGCCGGGAAATCCACTGTCCGATGCGCTAAACCGGCTCGAATCCACCATTGCGGACGCGCAAACCCTCGCGGATGAAAACCGGCAGAAGAACTGGTTTACCATTTACTCGAACCCGAACATCGAGCGCGCGACGGCGGAGACGTATCAGCGGCAGCTTGCGTGTCACATTTATCCGCGTCTCGGCGAGATGGATATTGAGGACGTTACGACCGACCACATTCAGGCGTTGTGCAACGGCATGAACGCCGCGAAGGCTTCCAAGGACAAGACGCGCATGGTGTTGAACATGATCTTTGAAACGGCGCTGGACGAGGGGATTATCACGAAAAACCCCATGAAGAGCCGACGGCTGAGGATTACGGGACGAGCCAGCGAGCCGACGGCGGAGTACTCGATCGAGCAGATGAGGTATCTGGTGCAGCATATTCCGTCTGTCGCGGACGAAACCGACCGCGCCTACCTTGCCCTGCAGGCGCTTCACCCGCTTCGGCTGGAGGAGGTGCTCGGACTCAAGTGGGAGGACGTCGACCGCGAACATATGCGGCTGCATATCTGCCGGGCTGTTACCCATCCGACGCGAAATATGCCGGAGGTCAAAATGCCGAAAACGAAGGCGTCCATTCGAACAATCGGGCTGTCCCGTATCGCGCTGGAGTTTCTCGGCGAGGGAAAGCCGGACGAATTCGTAATCGGCGGGGAGAAGCCGTTCAGTTATACGCAGGTTCGCAGAATGTGCGAACGAATTCGCCGCGATACCGGCTTCCAGGATCGGATCACCCCTATCCGCTTCCGCACCACCGTGCTGACGGACATTTACGATCAGACCAAAGACATCAAGCAGGCGCAGGCCGCCGCAGGCCACACCACTGCCGCCATGACGCTCAAGTATTACGTCAAAGGCCGCAGCGGAACACATGAGGCCACAAGCGCCGTCGAGCGGGCATATGGCATTGGCTGATGCGAAAATTGCTCGGAAAGTTGCCGCGTGAACCAGCCCAAAAAGCCTTATATTTCCTTCCTTTTTGACCCCTTTTCGCGAGTCAAAATTGCCCGAAAAGTTGCTGCGAAAACCTGAGGTCAACGAAAATGCAGGATCAGAAAGCATTTCTTGCATTTCTATTGCAAAATCGCCCCAAAACGTAAGAAAAAACCGCCACTTCTGGCGGTTCTTCCAAGCTGATGACCAGATTCGAACTGGTGACCTCATCCTTACCAAGGATGCGCTCTACCGACTGAGCTACATCAGCGCGTTTCTTGAACGCGAGAATTATCATACCACACAGGCACTGGATTTGCAATAGGATTCAACAAATATTAACACAGGAAAATTGCAACGGCAAGCCGCTGTTTTCCATGAGATGTGGAATCCATTGGAAAAACCGGCGTGGGGCGGGTGGTATAATCGGATCATACAGAACGCGGGAGCGCGTGCAATTCGGCAGAGACGCAGGGAGGCTGATGATATGGCAGGATCGGATCGAATCATTCGCTACAACGGCGACATGGAGACGCTCGCATGGAAATATCCGGCGCAGAAGCTGATGACCTCCATGAGCGTGATGGTCAACAATTCGCAGGAGGCCGTGCTGTACGCGGGCGGCCGGGCGTGGGATTGTCTGGGCGCGGGGCTTCACGAGCTTTCCCTGCACAAGCTGCCGCTTTTCAGCAAATACAAGCCCCTGCCCGCGGACGGGCTTACACCCTTCACGGCGGAAATCTGGTATGTGAACAAGGCGGCGACGCTGGAGCCGCGCTGGGGCACGAGCTCGCCCATTCAGGTACAGGATCCCAGGCTGGGGCCCTGCAGCGTTCGCGCGAACGGTCAGTTCGGCGTTCAGATTGCGGACAGCGGCGTTTTCCTCACCCGTCTGGTCGGCACCCTGCCCTCCTTCTCCATTCAGGACGTAACTCGCTACTTTCAGGGCATTTATACCACGGAAATCAAATCCGCCATCGCGTCCTACATCGTGCGGCGCTCCATCAGCGTGCTGGAAATCAACGCGTATCTGAAGGAGCTTTCCCAGTTCGTTCGCGGCGAGCTGAACCTGCGCACGCGGGAATTCGGAATTCAGGTCGTCTCCTTTGAGGTGAACGCCATCAGCGTGGACGAGCGCAGGCTGGAGCCCCAGTCGGCGGCTTCGCGCGAGTTCTGTTCCGGCTGCGGCGCGCAGCTCTCCCCCAGTGCGTCCTTTTGCCCGGGCTGCGGAAAGCGCATTCGCCGCTGCCGCCGGTGCGGCGCGCTTCTGCCCGCGTCGGACGCGAACTTCTGCCATCATTGCGGCAATCAACTGCCGACTCAGGAGGGATAATTCATGAAATCGAGCACAGCTACCGGACTTGGAAGGTTCAAAACTTCTGCTTTGAAATATCTGGGATGGTTTCTCGCCTTTGACGGTGTATGTCTGCTGATTAACAGCATTGCAAACTGCGGAAGTTCCGGCGATGAGGCGCTTTGCAATGGATTTTTGATTGGAGGAATTTTCGCTCTCGGCATCGGCGTCGCTTGCCTTCTCAGCCATCGCCGTTCGTCCCGCCTGCTGGCAGACTTCCGGAAGTACAACGCCATTCTGGCTTCCGACCCCGTGAAGACGATCTACCGCATCGCGGAGATGACGGGCGAAACGGCTGAGACGGTTCGCATTAAGGTGAACCGGATGATCGAGAAGAACTATTTCGTGAACGCATACATCGACCAGAGCGGCAAAATCGTGCTGGCCGACAGAGAGCAGATGAATCAGGTCGTAGGCAACAACGACAGCCGGAAGGATTTCGTCACCATTGCCTGCCCCAGCTGCGGCGGCGTGAACCGGCTGGCAAAGGGTCAGGTTGGCAAGTGCGAATTCTGCGGCGCGTATATCAGCGACAAAACCTGAGTGGTTTTCCCCGTGTCTCCCGTTAACCATTTCAATAATAATTATGGAGGTGTCACCCATGAAAAAGCAAATCTGCACACTGCTCCTGGTTCTCGCGCTGCTGCTTTCCAGCGCCGCACTCGGTGAAAAGGAATCCTTCAGCATTTCCTCTCAGAGCTACCCCGTTCCCAATCCGATGAACGCCTGGCAGCAATTAGGGAATAACGCGCGTTTCAAACTGATCGAGCATGGCGAACTTGATGCGGGCAACCTGCGCGGCAATGCCTACACCATCCGTTATGTCGGTAGTGACGGGGAATTTAAGGCCAAGGTTGAAGAAGCGCCGTACATAATCTTTCATCAGCAGTATGTCGCGCTTAAAAATCTGCTTGGCATCGAAATCGAGAACAAAACCGTATCTGTGAACGGCACAGACGCAGAGCTGTACGTTTATCCGAATGGCGGCCGGGTACTGTACGCCGCCTTTCTTCCCGACACAGAGCCGCTGATGCTCATTGAAAGCAACTGCGGACTTATACTGGATGAAGCCGTTGAAAAAGAAAGCGACTTCGTTGTCTCTGAGATCTCGCCCACTGCAACTCCCGCTCCGAAGCCCGCAAAGAAGTCCAAAGCTTATCCGCCCGCGTTCGGAAAAAGTGGCACAATCGGCTTTATGGGGCAAACTTTAGTAACCTTTAATTATTCCGGCACCAATTTGGACGTTGCGGACTATATCATGGCGCTAACCGATGCCGGTTATAAAATGATAGAGCAAAAAGTCGATGACAGCAGTATTACCATGACATTCCGCAACGATGAGGAAGACATTGAGTTGGAGATTTATCAAATACTTTCCAGCTTTAGCAGCTCCTCCACCATTTTGATTACGTATTTTTACGTCTGCCCGAGCGGTGAGATCATAGACGGAAAAATCGTTACGAAGCCCTCCGCATCATCGGGTTCCAACGGAACCTCGATGGATAAAGCGACCGCTTCACCCACGACAAAAGCAGCGTCCAAAGCGCCGGTTATCACTGCGCCCAATACCGCCCTTCGCTGCAGCTATTGCAACGGCACGAAAACCTGCCCCGTCTGCTACGGTCGAAGGAGATATTACATATCCGGCTACGGTGTTGGACAAGGCAGTTACGTAAACTGTGCCGGCTGTAACGGCAGCGGACGCTGCTCCTACTGCCAGTAGACGCGTCTTTCAAGGGGCTTCCGGGCGGGAGCCCCTTTTCTTTTGCCCGTTTGGAACAGTTTTCCTGTCCGCGCTTGATTGTATGGCGAAAATCGTTTATAATAGGCAGGCGAACGCAGGAAACGGGCAGAGAAGAGGAGCACACATGAGCAACAAACGATTTCACGGCGTAATGCCGGCGCTGTACACGCCGATTACGGACGAGAACGAGCTGAAGGTGGACGAGACCCGCGCGCTTCTGGAAAAGGAGCTGGCCGCGGGCGTTCACGGATTTTATCTGTGCGGCGCGACCGGCGAGGGCCCGCTGCTTCCCGAAAAGACGCGCATGCGCATGGCAGAGGTCGCGAAGGAGCAGGTCGGCGGGCGCACGGTGCTGATCGACCACGTGGGCGCGTGCGACGTGAAGAGCGCAATCCGTCTCGCGCGTCACGCCGAGGAGGTTGGCATGGACGCCATTTCCTCCGTTCCGCCGACGTTCTTTGTGAACTACGACGAGGACGCGGTGTTCCGCTATTACAAGCAGCTTTCCGAAAGCTGCAATCTTCCCTTGCTCGTATACGCCAACGCGATGTTCAGGCAGGGCGACATTGTGAAGTTTATCGATCGCGTGATGCAGCTGCCCACGGTCATCGGTCTCAAGTTCACGCGGTACAACTATTACGAGATGCGCCGCATCGTGGAGCTGAACGGCGGCGACATCAACGTGATCAACGGGCCGGACGAGATGCTGATCTGCGGTCTGACGATGGGCGCGGACGGCGGCATCGGCTCCACCTACAACATGATGGGCCCCGCCTTCGTGAAGCTGTACAACGCCTTCACGGAGGGACGGTTTGAGGACGCGCGCCAGCTCCAGTTCCGCATCAACCGCTGCATCGAAATCATGCTGCGCCACGACGGCTGCATGAAGCAGGTGCTGTCCGAGGGCGGCATCGACGTGGGCAAGCCCGCATTCCCGGGTCGCGTGTACACGCGCGAGGAAATGCGCGGCATCATGGACGAGCTGAACCGCGTCGGCTATCAGGAGCTGACCTGACACGGAATTTCCCTTGACATTGGCAGGGAAATTCTATAAAATAGTATGCGATGATCTGAAATGAAATCCAGGAGGTGTCCATATGTATAAGGAAAAAATCGAAGAGGCAAAATCCAAGATGGAGAAAACGCTGGTCGCGCTGAAGAAGGATTTCTCGACGCTGCGCGCCGGCCGCGCGAACCCCCAGATTCTGGACAAGATCACCGTTGATTATTACGGAACGCCCACCCCGCTGAGCGGCGTGGCGAATATTTCCTCTCCCGAACCGCGCATGCTCGTCATCTCCCCCTGGGAAGCGAAAATGATCGGCCCCATCGAGAAGGAAATTCAGAAGTCCGATCTGGGCATCAACCCCTCCAACGACGGCCGCGTGATTCGTCTGGTCGTGCCGGAGCTCACCGAGGAGCGCCGTAAGGATCTGTGCAAGCAGGTCAAGAAGGCCGCCGAGGAAAGCAAGGTCGCGATGCGCAACGTGCGCCGCGAGACGATGGACGCGTTCAAGAAGATGAAGAAGGATTCTGTGATCACCGAGGACGAGCAGAAGACCGCCGAAACCCAGCTGCAGAAGGTTGTGGACGAGGCCATCAAGAACGTGGACAAGATTGCCGCCGAGAAAGAGAAAGAGATCATGGCCGTATGACGCGCCCGGTTCTGGGGCTTCCGCTGGAGGACGCCCTCGCGGCGCTTGCGGCGGATCCCCGACAAATTACCATTACGGAAATCAGCGCGCCGCGGGGAGAAGCACCCCGCGGCACGTTGCGCGTAGTAGCGGTGCGCGATGACGGCAGCACGCTCGTCGCCGCGCGCTTTCCGGATCATATCGCGGAGGAAATCATTGAAGAGAATTGACTGGGCGCAGCTTGCGTCCCTTCTGAAGGCTCGTCGCTTTTCGCGCGAGGAGCCGCCCGCGCCGGAGAAGCGTCCCCGGCACATCGCATTCATCATGGACGGCAACGGCCGCTGGGCGCAGAAGCGCGGTCTGCCTCGCTCGGCCGGGCACGCCGCGGGCACGGAGGCGCTGCGCGCCATCATTCGCGCCTGCGACGATTTGATAATCGAATACATGAGCATCTACGCCTTTTCCACGGAGAACTGGAATCGCCCGGTGGATGAGGTGAGCGCGCTGATGAATCTGATTCTGCGCTATTTCGTTTCCGAAATTGACGAGCTGGACGAGAAGGGCGTGCGCATTCGTATTCTCGGCGACATGCGCGCGTTCCCCATCGAGCAGCGGCAGGCGCTGGAACAGGCGCAAGTTCGCACGGCGCACAACGACGGACTGAAGCTCAACATTGCCCTGAACTACGGCGGCCGTGCCGAGCTGGTGCGCGCCGCGCAGAAGCTGGGCGAGCAATGCGCGCGCGGCGAAACGCAGCCGGATGCCATCGACGCCGACGCCATTTCGGCGCAGCTGTATACCGCGGGGCAGCCGGACGTAGACCTTTTGATCCGCACGGGCGGCGAGGAGCGGCTTTCCAACTTCCTTTTGTGGCAGACGTGGTACGCCGAAATCATCTTCGATTCCACGTACTGGCCGGACTTTGACCGGGCGCGGCTGATTCACGATCTGAATATTTTCGCGTCGCGCGACCGGCGATTCGGGCGGGTGAAGCGCGCATGATTCGAAACGTTGCCATTCTGGGCGCGACCGGCTCCATCGGCACGCAGACGCTGGACATCCTCGCGCGCTACCCCGACCGTTTCTCCGCCTGCTGTCTCTGCGCGCGCTCCGACGCGGAGGGGCTGTTCCAGCTGGCGCGAACGTTCCGTCCGCGCACCTGCGGGCTGGTCGTCGAACCGAAAGAGATTCCGGACGATCTGCGCGGCATCGAGTGGTTCTTCGGCGAGGATTCCGCGTCTCGGGCGCTCGCGGTCTCCGGCGCGGACGACGCGCTGTGCGCCGTGGTGGGCATCGCGGGACTGGACGCGGTGCTGACGGCGCTGGACACCTGCGAGCGCGTGCTGCTGGCCAACAAGGAAGCGCTGGTCACCGGCGGGCATCTGGTAACGGAAAAGGCGAAACGCCTGCACCGCGCGCTGCTGCCCGTGGACAGCGAGCACAGCGCCATCTATCAATGCCTGCAGGCGGCGCGCGGCAACGTGCCGTCCCGGCTGATTCTCACCTGCTCCGGCGGCGCGCTGCGCGAATTCCCGCGCGAGCGGCTGGCGAACGCGACGGTGAGCGACGTTCTGAAGCATCCCACGTGGCGCATGGGCAGCAAGATCACCGTGGACTGCGCCACGCTGATGAACAAGGGGCTGGAAGTCATCGAGGCCTACCACCTGTTTGGGCTTCCGGAGGAAAAAATCGAGGTCGTCATACACCCGCAGAGCGTCATACATTCCATGGTGGAGTTTGCCGACGGCGCGGTGCTGGCGCAGCTTGGCGCGCCGGACATGCGCGTGCCCATCGGCTACGCGCTGGGCGAGCCCGACCGGCTGGCCTTCGGCGGCGAGCGGCTGGATTTCACGCGCATGGGCGCGCTGACCTTCGCGTCCCCGGACACGGAGCGTTTTCCCTGTCTGGCCTACGCCCGCGAAGCGCTTCGGCTCGGCGGCAGCGCGCCGGTCGTGCTGAACGGCGCGAACGAGGAAGCCGTGGCGGCGTTCCTGCGAGGTGAGGCGAAATTCGGACAAATTCCGCTCATTGTGCGGCATGCGCTCGATCACGCGGAACTTAAACCCATTTCGTGCGCCCAAGAGGTGTACGAGGCGGATGCGCGCGCCCGTTTGCTTGCGCGCGCGTGCCTTAGGCATTTGTAATCGGAGGCGTTCATGATCAATCTGCTTTATATCCTGCTGGCGCTGGTGCTGCTGGGCGTCATCGTCACCGTTCACGAGTTCGGGCACTATCTCGTCGGACGCGCCTGCGGCATCGGCGTAATCGAGTTTTCCGTGGGCATGGGGCCGAAGCTGTTCGGCTGGGAGCGCAAGGGCATTAAGTACTCGCTCCGGCTGCTTCCGCTGGGCGGCTATTGCAGCTTTGTCGGCGAGGACGAAAATTCGGACAATCCGCACGCGATGAACAATCAGCCCGTCTGGAAGCGCATGCTGACGGTGCTGGCCGGGCCCGCGGTCAACCTGCTGCTGGCCGTGATCGTCGCGACCGGGCTGATCGCCGGCGGCGTCATTGTGAATCCCTTTGAGGTCGACAGCCAGCCGGTTCTTTTGTCCGTCGTGGAAAATTCCGCCGCGGCGGAAGCCGGACTTCTGCCCGGCGACACGATCGCCGCGATTGACGGCGAAGCCATCTCCTGCAACAGCGCCGGTATGGAGCGCGCTCGGGAAATCATCGGCGCAACGCCGGCGGGCGGTACGCTGACGCTGACCGTGAAGCGCGGCGGGGAAACGCTCGACGTTACCCTTTCCCCCCGGTATTCCGAGGAGGACGGACGCACGATGATCGGCGTCTCGTTCCAGTCGTTCTATCGTTCCTACGACCTGAACGTATTCGAAGCGATTCCGGAGGCGTTCAAGCTGACATGGCGCGTGGTCGTGGAGACGGTGAAATTCCTGAAGAACCTGCTGGTCGGCCTGTTTACCGGGCAGGGCGTGCAGGACGGCGCGGTGCAGGGCGTGGTCGGCATCGTGTCCACCGTGTCGGATGACATGAAGGTCGGCTTCGGCACGACGTTTGTGGACGGCCTGTACTCGATTCTCTACTGGCTGATGATCATCTCGATGAATCTCGGCATCATGAACCTGCTTCCGCTGCCCGCGCTGGACGGCGGCCGGATGCTCTTCCTCGTGATCGAGGGTCTGCGCGGCAAGCCGTTCAACCGCGAGCGCGAAGGGCTTGTGAATCTGATCGGCTTCGCGCTTCTGATCATGCTGGCCATTTTCATCACCTATAAGGATATTGTCGCGCTCGTTCACTGAAGAAAGAAGGATTACAAGTGCTTACCGAACATCTGCACGCGCACACGTGGCGCTGCCACCATGCCACCGGAACCGAGCGGGAATACGTGGAGGAAGCCATTAAAAAGGGTCTGAAGCGCTTCGGCTTTTCGGATCATTCGCCCTATGTGTTCGAGGGCGACTACTACTCCACCTTCCGCATGCGCCCTGACCAGCTGGAGGACTACGTGAAAACCGTCCTCGACCTGAAGGACGAATACAAAAACGACATCGAGCTGCACGTGGGGCTGGAAGCGGAATACTATCCGCGCTTCTTCGAGGGCTTTCTGCGGCTGATCGAGCCGTATCCCATCGAGTATCTGCTGCTGGGACAGCACTTCCTGCACAACGAGATGGACATGAAGGTGCACAGCACCATGGCGACCGACGACGAGTCGCTGCTTTCGCTTCTGGTCGACCAGACCAGCGAGGGGCTGCAAACCGGCAAGTTCGCCTGCGTCGCGCATCCGGATCTGATGAACTTCACCGGAGCAGACGACGTGTACGAGAAACACATGCGCCGGCTGTGCGAAAACGCGCGGGCGGCGGGCGTGCCGCTGGAAATCAACCTGCTGGGCATTCGTTCGCATCGCGCCTATCCGCGCGAGCGCTTCTGGAAGCTGGTTGGCGAGGTAGGCAACGACGTGGTGCTGGGCGGCGACGCGCACGCGGCGTGCGACGTGGTCGACAACGCGTCCGAAGCAATCGCCATGGGCTGGGTGGAGAAATACCACCTGAACTGGCACCCGGCGACGTGGGCGCTGAACAAAAAGAGGCTTTGAGAGGCACAGACATGACGAAGCAGGTACAGGTCGGCGGCGTTGCCATCGGCGGCGACGCGCGCGTGACCATTCAGAGCATGACCAACACCGACACGCGCGACGTTCCGGCCACGCTTCAGCAGATTCGCGCGCTGGCGGATGCGGGCTGCGACATCGTGCGCGTAAGCGTATACGACGAAGCCTGCGCCCGCGCCGTGCGCGCGCTGGTGGACGGCAGCCCCGTGCCGTTGGTGGCGGATATTCATTTCGATCACAGGCTCGCGATTCTGGCGCTTGAAAACGGCATCCAGAAACTGCGCATCAATCCCGGCAACATCGGCGGCGAAGCAAACGTCAAAGAGCTGGCGGACGCGCTGAAGGCGCGCCGCGTGCCGGTTCGCATCGGCGTGAACAGCGGCTCGGTGGAAAAGGACATTCTGCGCAAATACGGCGGCCCCACGCCGCAGGGCATGGTGGAAAGCGCGCTGGGACACGCGAGACTGCTTGAAAAATACGGCTTCGACGACCTTGTGCTGTCGATCAAGGCGTCGAACGCGCGCGCGACGGTGGAAGCGAACCGGCTGGCTTCGAAGGCCTGCGATTATCCTTTGCACATCGGCGTGACCGAGGCTGGTTCCCCGGGAATGGGCACGATCAAGTCCGCCGTGGGCATCGGCGCGCTGCTTTTGGATGGCATCGGCGACACGGTGCGCGTGTCGCTGTCCGGCTATCCGGTAAACGAGGTCTACGCCGCGAAGGAAATTCTGAAGGCGGCGGGCGTCTTGAACGAAGGCGTGGACATCATCTCCTGCCCCACCTGCGGCCGGACGCAGATTCCCGTGGCGGAAATCGCCGAAAAGGTGCGTCTGGCCACGCAAAATCTGCGCGTTCCGCTGAAGGTCGCGGTCATGGGCTGCATTGTGAACGGCCCGGGCGAAGCGCGCGAGGCCGACATCGGCATCGCCGGGGGCAAGGACGGCGGCGCGCTGTTTGTGAAGGGCGAGAAGCCGCGCGCGGTGCGCGGCGATCTGGCCGAAATACTTATTCATGAAATCAACGAAAGGTACGGAAACTAAATGAGCGAAGCCTGGACGCAGCTTTTGCGCGACGTGGACAACGGTCTGACCCGCGCCATCGATCTGGAACGCGTGACGATTTCCCGCTCGACCGGGAACATGCACGCGTATTTCACCTCGTCCAGACTGCTCTCGTCGCGCGAGCGCGGAATCATGGAAAGAGCCATGCGCGCCGGGTTCCCAAAGGTGGAGCTTGCGACGAGCGTCCGCTATCCGTCTCTTCGCGAAAAGGCGCTGGCCGACATAAACGCCTACAAGGGCGCGGTGATCGAGCTGGTGACGGCGGAAAGCCCCGCGTCCATGCCCTATCTCACGTGGTCGGACGGCACGTGGCAGCTTGACGGCGACCAGCTGACGGTCAATGTGAACGCGAAGGAGGGCGCGGAGTTTCTGCGCATCCGCGGCGTTGATCTGATGATCGCGCGTTTTCTGAAGGAGCTTTTCGACATTGAAGCGCGCGTGACCATCGTCGTCACAGGCAGCGAAGCGGAGCGCATCCGCCGTATCTCCGAGAAGCGGCGCGAGGAGGAAGCCCTCATGGCGCGCGCGGCGCGGGAAATGACCACCCAGCACGAGGTCGAGGAGCCCGCGCCCAGTCTGGCCGTGCGCGGACAGCCGTTCACCGACCCGATCATCTCCATGGGCGAGCTGACCGAGGACGCCGGGCGCGTGGCGCTGATGGGCGAAATCGTCAAGGTGGAGATGAAGGACACCAAGAACACCGAAAGCAAGATCCTGCTTTTCACGCTCACGGACTACGACGGCAGCGTGGAATGCAAGGCGTTCCTGTCGCCCAAGCGCGGAAAGAGCGGCGTATCGCTGGAAAAGCAGATCGAGGGCGCGAAGGAATACGTCAAGGAGGGCAAGTGGCTCAAGATTCGCGGCGTATACAAATACGACGACTTCAGCCGCAAATTCATGCTCATTGCCGACGACATCCTGCCCGCCGCCAAGCCCGTTCGCCGCGACCACGCGAAGGAAAAGCGCGTGGAGCTGCACCTGCACACCCAGATGAGCGCCATGGACGCGTGCGCCTCCCCCACCGACCTGATCAGGCAGGCGGCGGAATGGGGACATCCCGCCATCGCGATCACCGATCACGGCGTAGTGCAGGCGTTCCCGGAAGCGTTCTCGGCCGCCAAGAAGGCGGGCATCAAGCTGATTCCCGGCTGTGAGGGCTATCTGATCGAGGACTTCCCCGAGATCGTTCAGAAGGCCGACGGCCGCAGGCTGGACGAAACGAAGTTCGTGGTCGTGGACGTGGAAACGACGGGCTTGAGCACCGCCGAGGACAAGATCACCGAAATCGGCGCGGTGCGCATCGAAAACGGCGAAGAAGTGGACAGCTTCTCGATGCTGATCGACCCGGAGCGCGTCATTCCCGAAAAGGTGACGGAGCTGACCGGCATCACCGCCGCCATGCTGCGCGGGCAGCCGACGATCGAGCAGGTCATCGGCGATTTCGCGAAGTTCTGCGAGGGCTGCGTGCTGGTGGCGCACAACGCATCGTTCGACATGGCGTTCTTCCGGCGCGCGTTCCGCGACGCGAACCTTCCCTTCGAATACCCGGTTCTGGACACGCTGACGCTTTCGCGCAACTTCTACAAGGGGCAGAAGAGCCACAAGCTGGGCGCGCTGTGCAAATTTTTAGGCGTTTCGCTGACGAACGCGCACCGCGCCGTGCACGACGCGCGCGCCACGGGCGAGGTGCTTTTGAAAACGCTGGACGCCATGCGCGAGGTAAAGCCGCTTGAAAGGCTTGAGCAGCTGAACGGCTGGTTCGAAACGGACGCGGGCGGCGAGAGCCGTCACATCATCCTGCTGGCCACGTCGCGCGACGGCATGACGAACCTGAATCGCATGATTTCCGACGCGCATCTGAAATACTTCCACCGCACGCCGCGCATGCCGCGCAGTCTCATTCAGAAGTGGCGCAAGGACATCATCGTGGGCAGCGCCTGCGAGGCGGGCGAGCTGTACCGCGCCATTGTGGCCGGAAAAAGCGAAGCGGAGATCGAGAAAATCGCCGCGTTCTACGATTATCTGGAAATTCAGCCGCTGGGCAACAACGAATTCATGGTGCGTGAGGGCATCGTGAAGGACGAGGAGGCGCTGAAGGACATCAACCGCTATATCGTCCGGCTGGGCAAAAAGCTGGGCAAGCCGGTTGTGGCGACCGGAGACGTGCACTTCAAAGAGCCGAAGGACGCCATTTACCGCGCCATACTGATGGACACCAAGGGCTTTGAGGACTGCGACCATCAGCCGCCGCTCTACTTCCGCACCACCGACGAGATGCTGAAAGAATTCGCCTATCTGGGCGAGGAGGAAGCGTACAACGTGGTTGTGAAGGCGCCGAACGAAATCGCCGCCCGCGTCGAGCACATCCCCGACCTGTTCATGAAGGCGCCGGACGGCGGCGACACGTTCCAGCCGTTCTGGGAGGACGCGGAGCAGAACCTGCGCGAGCTGTGCGACAACCGCGCGCATGAAATCTTCGGCGACGAGATTCCGGAGATTGTCCGCGCCCGTCTGGACAAGGAGCTGGGCTCCATCTGCGGCTACGGCTTCTCGACGCTGTACATGATCGCCGTCAAGCTGGTCAAAAAATCGCTGTCGGACGGCTACATCGTCGGTTCGCGCGGTTCGGTCGGCTCGTCGTTCGTGGCGAAGATGGCCGGCATCACCGAGGTGGACGCGCTGCCGCCGTATTACGTATGCCCCAAGTGCAAGCATTACGAGTTTGACGTGCCCAAGCAATATACCTGCGGGCTCGACCTGCCGCCCAAGGATTGCCCCGTGTGCGGCACACGCATGGACAAGGACGGCTTCAACATCCCCTTCGAGGTCTTTCTGGGCTTCAAGGGCGACAAGGTGCCGGATATCGATCTGAACTTCTCCGGCGTATATCAGCCGCGCGCCCACAACTACGTGAAGGAGCTGTTCGGCTCCGAGAACGTGTTCCGCGCGGGCACGATGGGCACGGTCGCGGAGAAGACGGCGTTTGGCTACGTGCTGAAATACGCGGAAAAGCGCGGGCTGAACTATTCCAACGCCGAGAAGGAGCGTCTGGCCAAGGGCATCACCGGCGTAAAGCGCACCACCGGCCAGCACCCGGCTGGCATGGTCGTTTTGCCGAAGAACTACGAAATCTACCAGTTCACGGCCATTCAGCATCCCGCGGACGACGTGAACAGCGAAACCATCACAACGCACTACGATTTCACGTCCATGCACGACGTGCTCGTGAAGCTGGACATTCTGGGACACGATGATCCCACGATGCTGCGCAATCTCCAGGACCTGACCGGCATCAGGCCGCAGGCCGTGCCGCTGAACGACGCGGAGGTTTTCGGCAACATTCTCTCGCTGTTTTCCAGCCCCAAGGCGCTGGGTCTGACCGAGGAGCAGCTGGGCGTACCCACCGGCACGCTGGGCGTGCCCGAGTTTGGCACGAAGTTCGTGCGCGGCATGCTCACCGAGACCAAGCCCACCACGATGGAGGAGCTGATTCGAATTTCCGGCCTTTCCCACGGCACGGCCGTGTGGCTGGGCAACATTCAGGACATTCTGAAGGCCGGGCAGACCGACCTGAAGCACGCCATCTGTACGCGCGACGACATCATGAACCAGCTGATGGACTACGGCGTTCCGCCGAAAATGGCGTTCACCATCATGGAATTCGTGCGCAAGGGCAAGGCCGCGGCCGGCAAGGGCGGCGACCTGAAGCCCGAAATGCTGGAGGCCATGCAGGCGGCGAAGGTGCCGGACTGGTTCATCGGTGCTTGTCGGAAGATCGAGTACATGTTCCCGAAGGCGCACGCGGTGGCATACGTCACGATGGCGCTGCGCATCGCGTATTTCAAGGTGTACTATCCGGGCGCGTACTACGCCTGCTTCCTGTGGCGCAACGCCGAGGACTTCAACGGCGCCACGATGGTGTGCGGCGAAAACCAGATTCGCGGCCGAATGGCGGAAATTGACGGCATGGAGAAGGATGAAAAGGAAAAGAGCGAGGGAGAATACTCGCTGCTGGAAACGCTGCTGGAAATGAATCTGCGCGGCATTTCCCTCCTGCCGGTCGACCTGTACAAAAGCGACGCGGAAAAGTTCCTGCTGGTGGACGACGCCCACATTCTCCCGCCGCTGTCGTCGCTGCCCGGTCTGGGGCTGAACGCAGCGATCAATCTGGTGAATGTGCGCGAGGGCGGGCCGTTCATTTCCCGCGAGGACATGATTCGCCGAAAGGTGGGAAAATCCGTTGTGGATACACTGGCGGCGGCGGGATGCATCAACGACATCCCCGAAAGCAGCCAGGTAAGTCTTTTCGAGCTTTGTATGTGAGGTGAGACGGATGAAAAAGCTGATGTGTACGCTTGCGGCGGTTCTGCTCGTAAGCCTTTTCTGCGCTTCGGCGCTCGCCGCCATTCCGGTGAACGCGAACGTCGCGGCGCTGATCGGCGAGGACGGCACGGTGATCGTCGAGCCCGGCGAATACGCGCAGTTCATCGACTTCGGCATGCCCGGCCTGTTCGCCGCGCAGACGCCGGACGGCAAATTCCTGATCGTGGACGAGACCGGCACATGCAGGGGCAACGCCACCTACGATTATCTGGAAAACGTGAATGGCACAATCCTCTACGCCCGCGGCGAGAAGTACGGCGTGCTGGACGCGGAGCTGAACGAGCTGGTTCCCTGCGAATACACGTGGCTCGTGTCCAACGGCGAAGGCGGCTTTCTGGCGCTGCGCACCGACATCTGGGACGACAGCCCGGACGGCGTGTACCTGATCGACGAAAGCGGCTACGTATCCCCCACCGGCGTAAAAATCGCCTCGATCCTGTGGCCGTTCTCGGGCGGCATGTCGCAGGCGCTGTCCGTCGACAACGGCCGCTACGGCTATCTGAACGCCGACGGGCAATGGCAGCTTCAGCCCCAGTACGCCTACGCCGACCAGTTTGTGAACGGGCTGGCCGTGGCCACACTGGACAGCGGCAGCGGCGTGATCGACACGCGCGGCAACTGGCGCATCATGCCCAAGTACGACTTCATCGACCGACCCACGGGATCGGACGGCCTGATCGCCGCCGTGAAGTACAACGAACTGGTCGACGTGTTCCGCGCCAGCGACCAGTCGTACCTGTACACGCTGACGTGCGATACCGTGGGCGCCTACACGGCGCTGAGCGGGAAAATCCTGCTCGTGTTCTCCGCCGACAGCGTGCGCGCCGTGAACGAAACCGGGAAAACCGTCCTTGAGGTGCCCGCCAGCGGCTCCATTACCTCGGCGGGTGAAAACCGCCTGTTCGTCTACCCGGACGAATGGGGCGCGAAGAGCGCCTATCTGGCCGACATTGACGGAAAGCAGCTGTCCGATACGTATCAGGACTTCGGCCTGTTCGCCACCGTGGACGGACGCGACTATTTCACCGTGAACGCGTTTGACACCGAGCTGACGGACGACGGCCTGATCTGGCTCAGCGATACCATGCGCTGCGGCCTGATCGACGAGGACGGCCGCGAGATTCTTCCCATCGTCTACAGCGAGCTTTCGTCCCCCGCGCCGGGCTATATTCAGGCGAGCGACGAGGAAGGCGTTCATCTGCTCAAGCTGGACGGCACGGAAATCTGGTCGTATAGGGAATAACCGCTTCAGCGAAAGCATCGGCTCCGCGCGCTGCCTGCGTGCGGAGCCGATGTTTTCATTTATTTTCTCAACCTCTCGATCACGTTCCGGCACCGCGCGCGGTCATAGATCACCGGCACGGGGTACACGGGATTGGCTTCCTTCAGCGCCCATGAAACCATCGTGTCCATGTCCTCGTCCCGAATGAAATCAAAGCCGTCCGGAATGCCCATGCGCGCGTTCATGGCGCGGATTTCTGAAATGAAGCCGCGCGCCTTTTCCGCGTCGTTCGCGCCGCGGACGCCGACCAGCTCAGCCAGACGCGCCAGCTTCGCAAAGACCGCTTCGCCGTAATCCTCCAGCACCACGGGCAGGATCACCGCGTTCGCCAGCCCATGCGCGGTTCCGTACAGGCCGCCCAGCGTATGCGCGATGGCGTGCACATTGCCCACGCCCGCGCGGGTAAACGCGAAGCCCGCCTTGAACGACGCGTTCAGCATTTCCTCCCGCGCCGCGAGGTCGCTTCCGTCGGCATAGGCCTTTTCCAGATTCGCGAAAATGGCAGCCACGGCTTCCTCCGCCATGCGAAGGCTCTGCCGGGTGTTGTACGTCCAGCACAGGTACGCTTCCACCGCGTGGGTCAGCGCGTCCATGCCGGTCGCGGCGGTCACCTGCGGCGGCAGTCCCGCCGTCAGCACGGGGTCGAGCACCGCGCAGCGGGGAACGAGCACGAGGTCCATCATCGCCGCCTTATGGTGCGTCTTTGAATCGGTGATCACCGCGGCGATCGTCGTTTCGCTGCCGGTTCCGGCCGTGGTCGGCACGGCAATGAACGGCGGAATCGCCCGGCGCACCTTCAGAAGACCCGAGAGCGCCCGCACCGTCTTGCCCGGCCGCGCGACCAGCGCCGCGGCCGCCTTGGCCGCGTCCATGGGACTGCCGCCGCCGACGGCCAGAAAGCTGTCGCAGCCGGACGCGAGATACGCGTCCCGGATTTTCTCTCAGGTATCGGATGTCGGGTTGCTTTCCACGTCGCTGAAAATCTGATACTCGATTCCCGCCGCGTCCAGCTCCTTCAGAATCTCCGGCAGAAGCAGCCGCCGCACGCGCGGGCCGGTGACGATCATCGGCCGCTTCGCGTTCTGCCCGCGCAGCAGCGCCGGAATGCGTGAAACGCTGCCCACGCCGCTTTCGACGGACGGCATGCGCCACTTCAGGAGCCGCGCGCCGAGGTTGAACACAGACTGAAACGCGCGGCAATACATTCGCGTCATCGAAATCACGCGTTTCCCCCCGCTTCCATGCGATCAAAGGACAGCGCGATTTTCCCATTTTCCGGCTGAATCACCGGCGCGTCGCCCTCTGAAATCTCGCCCGCGTCCACGCACAGCACGTATTCCCTGCCGCCGTGGGCAAAGAGCAGCCGCCGCCCGTCCCTGCGGACGAACGCGCGCTTTTCCATCTTCCAGCGGAAGCACAGCGCCGCGCCGCCGGTAAACTGAAGCCCGTCCGGCGTCAGCAGCAGCTCGCCCGCGCCATAGCCGACGCGCAGCGACTCTCCCTCTTCCTTTACCTCAAAACTCCCGATTTCCTCCGCGCGCAGCCACGCGCCCGCCCGAACGCCGCCCCCGCTCATGCGATTTCCGTCCACGATGGGCAGGTTCTCGTATACGAGGTATTCCGTTTCGCACGCGGCATGCAGATAGCGCTCCTCGCGGCGTTCGTCAAACAGCGTAAGGTCGCGCAGCCGCAGGCCCTCGCCGTCGCGATACAGATTCGCGCGATAGTGCACGCAATCGTACCACACGGACTGCGCCCGCCTGTCCTCATACGGTTCCAGCGCGCACACCGCCGCGGCGGGCGTAAGCGGGAACTGGCGTTTGAACCATTCGCCGCTCTCGTCCAGCCGTTCCACGCGCAGCGCGCCCTCGTCGCGCAGTTTCGCGAGCAACGGGAACTGATATTCCAGCCCTGCCTTCATCGCCGGCCAGCCGAACGAGTTTTCCTGCCCGGCCTGCGCGTAGGCGAACGCCAGACTGCCGCCCCGGAAATTCTGCCGCAGGAACCAGTCCACCCACGCGGGCTTGCCGCCGCCCGCCGCGTACACGGGTTCCAGCGATTCCACGCCCTGCAGTTCGGTCGCGCCGTTTTCCACCGACAGTCCCAGATCGTACTGCGACACCGGGTCGCTGCCCAGCATGCGGAACACCGGCACGGGAATGCCGCCCGCTTCCGTCTGCGCCGGACACAGCGCGTTTCTGCGGCTGGGATAATACGCCTGATTCCAGTAGCCGCCCCAGATCGTATAGCCGTCCGTGCCCCACTGATCCTTGCAATTGCAGCTGGCAACAATGCCGTATTTATCGGCCATATACGCCAGCGTGTGCGCGTCGATCATCCACGAGCCGACCGAGCGCGCGTCCCTTCCGAAGCACTCGCGGAATTTCTCGAAGATCACGTCCGTCAGCTTCTCGCGTTCCTCCGGAAGGTAGCCCACCGAGAAGCCCACGTTGGCGTGCCAGTCCCACTCGAAGCCCGGCCGCCCGCGCCATTTCAGCCCCGCGGCCTCCACGTGCGGCTGGTTCATTTCAAACCAGATGCCCAGCTCGAACTGCTCCGGATCCAGCGGCTTCAGGAGCGAAAGGATGTCCTCGCGCAGCATCGCGTCGTATTGCACGAGAAACGTGCCCTTCAGATGATTTTCCTTCATCAGGCGAATCTGCTCGCGCACCGGCTCCACCAGATCGATCCAGCGCCGCCGCGGCTCCGCGCCGCGAATGAAATTGACGATATTCACGATGTTTTCCATCCGAACTTCCTCCCGTTTCGGTTCTGCCCTGCCAGCATTATAGCATCCGCCCCGGCTCGCTTCACGAATGCAACAGATTTTAACATGCAAACCCGCCGCATGGCGATATAATGGTGATAAACCAATGAAGAAACGGGAGGAATGCCCCATGAGGATCACCCGCACCACGCTGGACATCGGTCTGCCCGCCCCCTTCACCGCGCTGCATCTGAGCGACACCCACGTCGCGCTGGCCGACGAACGGGACGACGAGCGCAAGCGCGCGCTGGCCGTTTCGCGCAGCGCGTACTTCAATCAGCCCACCGGCGACAACCTCGCCCTGTTCGAGCAACAGATCGACTATGCCTGCACGCACGGGCTGCCGGTTCTGTACACCGGCGACATTCTGGATTTCGTATCCTTCAAAAACCTCGAATACGCCAAGGCCCAGCTGGACAGGGTGGACTATTTCCTCTGCGCGGGCAACCACGAATACAGCCAGTACGTCGGTGAAGCGTTTGAGGATGTGGCCTACCGCATGCAGACCTACGCCCTTGTACAGGCGTATTTCAAAAACAACCTGCTCTGCGACAGCCGCGTGATGGGCGGAATCAACTTTGTGGCCATAGACGACGGCTACTACCGCTTCGATGCGGGGCAGCTTCGCCGCCTGAAGCTGGAGGTCTCGCGCGGCCTGCCCATCGTTCTGCTGCTGCACAACCCGCTACACACGCAGAAGCTGTATGATTACGCGATCAATGTGGATAAGCAGCCCTGCGCCTATCTGACCGGCACGCCGGAAGCCCTGATGACAGGCTACAGCGAGGATCGCCGCGTTCAGCAGAAGCCGGACGACGACACGCTGCGCTTCATCGATTATGTAAATCACGAGCCCGCCATCCGCGCCATCCTGGCCGGGCATCTGCACTTCGATTTTGAAGACGCGCTGCCCTCCGACATTCCACAGATCGTTACCGGCGGCGGCTTCCGCGACTGCGCCCGCGAAATCACGTTCCGCTGACGGCGCGCCTTGAAATTTGCCTTGAATTATGGTACACTATACGTGTAAAAATGGCGGCTTTCCGCCTTACGAAGGAGATCACACATGAGCATTGATCGTCTGCCCGCCCTTCCGCTGATTGCAAACGACCCCTATTTTTCCATCTGGCTGCCCGGCGACACGCTGACCGACGCGCACCCCGTTCATTGGAGCGGAGAAGTGAAGGACATGACCGGCGTCGCCGAAATCGACGGCAGGCGCTATCGCTTCCTGAGCGGACGCGTCAATATTCCCGCGATGAAGACCACCGCCCTGCGCGTGACGCCCACCGCCACGATCAGCGTGATGGAGGCCGCGGGCGTTGAGCTGACCGTCACCTTCCAGACCCCCGCGCTGCCGGACGATCTGGACGCGCTCTCCACCCCCATCACCTTTGTGCGCTTCGCCGCGCGCGCCGTGGACGGAAGGACGCACAGGGTCGCCGTGCGCATGAACGCTTCTTCCACCCTGTGCTATAACGACTCCCTGCAGCCCATGCTGAGCTTCGATCACTACGTGATCAGCGGCCTGAACGTCGCCTTCGTCGGTCAGACGCAGCAGCGCGTGCTCGGACACAGCGGCGACCGCATCACCATCGACTGGGGCTATCTGTACATTGCTTCCCCCGACCCGGTTTCCGTAAACGCGGACGGCGTAGGCTATGAAGCCGCTTTCACCGTTTCCGGCGATACGGTTCACCGCTACCTCATGCTGGGCTATGATGACATCGCTTCCATCAATTACTTCGGCGCGCTGTGCCGCGCGTGGTACGCGCGAAACGGAAAAACCCTCGTTCAGGCGCTGGTTGAGTTCGCCGCCCGCAAGGACAGACTGTTCGCCGCCTGCGACGAGCTGGACGCGCGCGTGCTGGAGGAAGCCATGGACAAGGGCGGCGCCGACTACGCGCTGATCGCCGCCGCGGGCTGGCGCCACACCTTCGCCGCGCACAAGCTGATCGCCACGCCCGAGGGCGAAATGGCGCTGCTTTCCAAGGAAAACGACTCCAACGGCTGCATCGGCACTGTAGACGTGAGCTATCCGTCCATCCCGATCTTCCTGAAGTACTGCCCGGAGCTGGTCAACGCGCTGTGCCGCCCCGTGCTCGCCTTCGCCGAAATGCCCGTCTGGGGCGAGGATTTCGCGCCGCACGACGTGGGCCGCTATCCCTACGCCACCGGTCAGGTGTACGCCGCCGGTCACATCCGCAACGGCAACACGCCGCTGCCCTACTATCTCTATCCCGCCGGCGTGAAGGTGTACAATCCCCGTTATCAGATGCCCGTCGAGGAATGCGGCAACATGCTCGTGATGCTGGAAACCGCCGTTTCCTTCGGCGCGAAGGACGATCTGCTTCGCAAGCACGCCGAAACCCTGCGCAAGTGGGTGCGCTATCTGGACGAGTTCGGCGAGGATCCGGGCGAGCAGCTTTGCACGGACGACTTCGCCGGTCATCTGGCGCGCAACGTCAACCTGTCCGCCAAGGCTGTGGTCGGCATCGCCTGCTACGCCCGCATCCTGAAGCGGCTGGGTCACGACGCGGAAGCGCGCAGATGGGACGAGCGCGCGCACGCGATGGCGAAAAGCTGGCTTGAGCGCGCCCGGACGGGCGACTTCACCGCCCTGACCTTCGACCGCACCGGCTGGAGCATGAAGTACAATCTGGTGTGGGATCTGGTTTTGAACCTGAACCTGCTGCCGGTCGACTTCTACGCCCGCGAGACGGACAGCTATCTGCCCCGCGTCAACGAATTTGGTCTGCCGCTGGATTCCCGCGCGGACTACACAAAGAGCGACTGGCTGATCTGGACAGCGTCGATGGCGCAGAGCGCCGCCACGTTCCGCGCGCTGATCGCGCCAATCGCGCACTGCCTGCGCACGACCGATACGCGCGTGCCGTTCTCCGACTGGTACGACACCAAGTCCGGCCGGTTCGTCTCCTTCATCGCGCGCAGCGTGCAGGGCGGCCTGTACATGCCGATGCTGGTGCCGAAGAAACCCTGAAGCCATACCGCGCAATGAGGCGGCCGGCGAACGCAGATTTCAAAGGTTTGCCGGATGTAAAACAAGGAATCTGCACGACGGAAAAGACGTTATCCGCCGCGCCGCCGAATTGTGCAATGCTGCCCGAATGCCCGCCTACGAAAGGAAGCTTTTCCATGCCTTACCGGGATGAAAGATACCGCCGCCGCGCACGGAAGCGCAATCGAATCGTGACCATCGTGGTGCTGGCGCTGCTTGTTGAAATCATCGTGATGATCGTGCTCCTGTCGCACGGCTGCTCCAGCCGCCGCGGCACGCCCGACATCACCAGCCAGCAGACCGCGCCCACCGCCACCGAAACGCCCGTGCCTGCGGATACCCCCGCTCCAACCGAGGAGCCCACGCCGGTTCCCACGCCTGCCATGCGGAGCTATGCGGTGGATGGCTATCTTCCCATTTATCAGAAGCTTGAAATGGATGAGAAGATCATTGCCATCACAGTGGACGACCTTGGCCAGCCCGAAAATCTGAAGCAGATCTGTCAGATTGCCGCGGATTCCAATGCCAAGCTGACGCTTTTTCCCGTTGGTAAGATGCTGGAGAACAGCGAAGTGCGCAGCACCGTCAAGCATGCTTATGAGGACTTGGGGTTTGAAATTGAAAATCACACCTACGGCCACAACAAATTGTACATGCTGAGCGATTCTGAAATGGCCGAGGCAATCTTCAAACAGCAACAGATGGTAAGCAGCGTTCTGGGAGTAAACTACCAGATGCATTTCTTGCGCATGCCCGGCGGCAATGGCGAAACAGACCCGCGCTCCCATCAGTATTTGGATCAGCTCGGCTACAGAGGGATTGTAAACTGGAGCTACAGCAGCGGCGGCGTCAACATCAGCACCATGAAAAAGCACCTGCGTCCCGGCATCATCTATCTGTTTCACACCACAAGCAAGGATCTTCGAATGTTGAGCGAATTCATTCCCTACGCCGTAAGTCAGGGCTATCTGTTAGTAACCCTCAATGAACTGCTCGGGTTTGAGGAAAACCGAACCACCCCGCTTACGACAGATCCGCTCAGCGTTCCCATGCCTTCACCCTCGCCGTATGTATACGATACGTATATTCGCATACGGCCAAAGGTGAAGATGTATGCTGTGCGATTTCTACAGGAGCGCCTGATCGAGCTGAAGTATTTACCCGCAAACAGCGTCGTAGACGGGGACTACGGCGTTGGCACTCGCGCGGCCGTCAAGGCCTTTCAGCAGGCGGCCGGACTGGAAATCAGCGAATATGCCGAGCCCGAAATGCAGGCTCTGCTTTTCTCGGACTCCGCGCCCGTTAATCCGAACCCCGTATCCTCGGATCCTTCCGTTCCGCAGGCAACGCCCAGCGCATACGAAGAAGATACTACGGGCGAATCGTAAGTCGGCGCTGCCGGAACGAAGACACGCAATTTTTCATCCGTCTCTGCGGTTTTGTTCATGGAAGTGGGCAAAACCGCTTTTTTTATTCCTTTTCCTGTGAAATTCCCTTTGATCGACATGTACGCCTTGAAATTTCTTTTGTACTATGATAAAATTATATATGGAGACGGAGGATTAATCTGTCTCCACACCGTCTATGAAAGGATGCTTTTTCATCATGCCTTACAGGAATGAACGATATCGCCGCCGTAAGCAGAAGCGCACCGCAATTATCGGCATTGTAGTTGCGGCACTCCTGATCGAAATCGTTGTGGTGATTGTGCTTTTGTCTCGCGACTGCTCCGGTCGCCGCAGCACGCCCGACCTTACCAGCCAGCAAACCGCGCCCGCCGCCACCGAAACACCCGTGCCGGAGGATACCTCTGTGCCGGCTGAAACGCCCATGTCGGTTCCAACGCCATCCCCTGCTCCCGCCAAGCAAAGTCATGCGGTAAATGGATACCTTCCCATTTACGAGAAGGTGGACACCTCTGAAAAGGTTATTGCCGTCACCGTAGACGACCTGCTGCAGCCCACGAACCTGAAAAAAATCTGTCAGCTTGCCAAGGATTACAACGCCAAGCTGACGCTTTTCCCGATCGGCAAAATGCTGGAGCGTGAGGATATCCGTTCAACCGTTAAACGAGCCTACGAAGAGTTGGGCTTCGAAATCGAAAATCACACCTACGGCCATAATCGTCTGTATATGGAAGACGAAGCCGGCCTTGCCAATGCCGTCTGCAAGCAGCAGATGCTGGTGAACGATACGCTGGGCGTAAACTATCAGATGCATTTTCTGCGCATGCAGGGCGGCAATGGGGAAAAGGATCCTCGCTCTCATCAATATCTGGATCAGCTCGGCTATTGGGGAATCGCGAGCTGGTCCTACAGCGGCAGCAATGCCGACATCTCTGCCATTAAAAAGCATCTGCGCCCCGGCGGTATCTACCTGTTCCATACGACAGACACAGATCTCAAACGGCTTCAGGAGTTTATCCCCTATGCCGTCAGCCAGGGATACCGACTGGTAACACTCAACGAGCTGCTCGGCTTTGAGGAAAACGAAACAACACCTCTTACGACGAACGCGCTTGAGGTGCCTATTCCTTCGCCTTCCCCTTATGTATACGATACATATGTCGTCATGGGCCCCAAAACGAAGATGTATCCCGTGCAGCTTCTCCAGAAACGTCTGATTGAGCTGAAATACCTTCCGGCAGACAGCGCTGTGGACGGCGACTATGGTACTGGCACGCTGGCAGCTGTCAAGACCTTTCAGCAGGTTGCCAACCTGAAGGTCGATGGCTACGCTGGTGAGCAGACACAGGCGCTGCTCTTCTCCGATTCCGCGCCTGTCAATCCGAACCCTGTCTTTTCGAGCGCCGCTTCGCCGCAGGCGACGGTCAGCACTCGCGAAGAGAATACCTCCGGCGAACCGTAAGCGCGGCGCTTTCGCAAATATTTCCGCATGGTAAACGGCTCCGTTCCCTGATCGGGCGGAGCCGTTTTCTGTATGTGGGTGATCAGACGCTGGCTTCTCCGTCGCTCATGCCGCTTCAAATAAAGGTATCCGCAGCCGTCTCCCCGATTCCGTCTGTGCGGATTTGCCCGTCAGCCCCGGGCGCGGAGCGTTTCGGGAACCCAGCGCGCGGCGGGCGTGTGCGCGGATGTTGACTTCTCCGTCACACGCCGCCACCCATGGCGTTTCAAAAGCATATAGATGTACCCGCAGCCCGTCTCCCGGCCGCGCGCCTGATCGAAGGCCGCCTTGATTTCCATGGCCTGCACCGGCTGACCCGCCGCGGCCGCCTTTTCAAAGCGCGACAGGATCCGTCTTTCCTGCTCCTCGCTCAACGCCCGATGGTTGCCGCCGTATTTGTTCGTCGCGAACGATTCCAGCCCTTCCTCCCGGTATCGCTGGCACATCTTGAAAATGCTGTCGATCTGCAGCCCCGTGCGCTCCGCGATTTCCCGCACCGTGTACCCATCGCAGCGCATAAGCAGCACATTCAGCCGACGGCGCACGGTTTCGTCCTTCGTCGTCCCTGCCGCCGTGCGAATCGCTTCCCTTTCCTGCGCGCTCATCTGAAACCGGCTCATCTTCATCCCCCATTTCCTTCAAAACGCTCGTTCAGGCCTTCGTTTGAAACCTGCGCTACGTGCCGCCAGAGTACCTGCCGGAACAGGATTCCCGTTACCACCGCGGCAATAACCCATCCGATCGGCCACGCGAACCACACACTGAACGCCGTGCCGAACACCGCCGAGCAAACCGCCGCCGTCAGCGCGCGCAGCGAAATGTCGAGAAAAATCGTGAACACGACGTGCTTCGTCTTGTCCGCGCCGCACAGCACGCCGTCGCACATGATTTTGACCGCCGGCGCGAAATAGAACGGCGCGGCGATGCGCCGAAAATCCACGCCCGTCTTCAGCGCCTTGTCGGATGCGTCCGTCAGGAAAACGCGCACCAGCCGCCCCGGAATCAGCTCATAAATCAGGCACATCGTAAGCGCAATCGTCCACACCAGCCAGACGGACGCGCGAAACCCGCCGCGAAGGCGTTCCGGGCGCGCCGCGCCAAGGTTCTGCGCGGTGAAGTTCGAAACGCCGCTGCCAATCGTCGAAAAACAGGCCGTCACAAGGTTGTTCATCTTCACGGCGGCAGAATAGCCCGCCATCACCGCCGCGCCGTAAACGTTGACAACGCCCTGAATCGCGATGTTTCCAGCGGCGACCACGCCCTGCTGCAGCACACCCGGCACCGCCACGCGCACAAATTCCCGCAGCACCGGCCGTTCGAACGCCGGAGCCGCACCGCTTCAAGCTTTTTGATTTTCTTCACCAGTACAATCGCGGCCGGTATGCAGGCCGCTCCCTGACAGAGGAACGTCGCCCATCCCACGCCGGACACCTTCATGCCCAGCCTCGCCACAAACAGAATATCCAGCGCGACATTGGCGCAGGAGGAGACGACGAGGAACAGAAACGGCGTTTGGGAATCGCCAAGCGCGGAAAAGATACCGTTCGTCACATTATAGAAGAAGACGAACGGCAAAGCGGCCGTATAGATTTTCAAATAGGTAATGGAATCTCTGAACGTGTTGCTCGGCGTTCGAATCGCCCTCAAAAGCGGCGCGGCCAGCGCCATTCCGGCCAGCAGCAGCGCGGCGCAGACGACGCCCGTGGCAATCAGCGCGGTAAAAATGGAGGTTTTCACGCGGTCATACCGTTTAGCCCCAAAGTAACGGGCCACAACCATGGACGCGCCCGTGTTGCAGCCGAGCGCAAAGGCCAGATAAATCAGCGTAAGCTCATAGCTGTTTCCCACCGCCGCCAGCGCCGCTTCGCCGATAAACCGTCCAGCCGTGAAGCTGTCCGCCAGATTGTACATCTGCTGGAAAAAAACGCTTCCAAACATCGGCAGGCAGTACGCTCGAAGAATTCTGCCAGGCTCTCCCTTCGTCAAATCGCGGTTTGCCATGTTTCGCCCCTCCGAATCACGGATAAAGTGCCATTACGCTGGCATTTTACCGCATTCGAAGGCCATGGCGCTATGCATATCGCGCCGTTATATGGTAGAATCCTGCCAACTCCGTCGATACTCGGTCGGCGTCGCGCCAAAGCGCGCGCGGAAAACCTTGCCGAAAAAGCTGGCGCTTCCAAAGCCGCAGGCGAGCGCGATTCCCGTCACGGACTCGCTCCCCTTCGCGAGCCGCGCACACGCGTGGCGCAGACGAACGTCCGTCACGTATTCCAGCGGCGACGCGTGCAGCGCGTCGTGGAACGCGCGATAGCATTCCCTTTCGCTCACAAACCCGGCCGCCGCCACGTCCCGAATGCGGAGCGGCTCGGCATAGTGCTCCTGAACATAGGTCATCATCTGCTTGAGCGCGCCGTTTCCGTCGTCCCGGCGCTCCGCTTCCGCGGGAAACAGCCGAAACAGGTCAAGCCATATGCCCGTCAGCGCTTCGCGCAGCTTCAGCTCATAGCCGAGCTCGTCCTCCGAAAGCGTAAACGACGCGCGCAGCTTCGCGAGCGTCTCCGCATGCGCGGGGTTCTCCGGGGAAAGCGCCAGCACCTCCGGGCGTGAAGGCGAAATCAGCGGCAGAATGTACCGGCGCATGATTCGCCCGCCCGGATGATCCGCCAGCAGCGACGCGTCGAACAGATGCAGAAGCTGCATTGTTTTCTGCTCCCGGCTCTGCGGCGTGGTTCGGTGCAGCACGTCGGAATTGATCAGCCCGCCCGATCCCTCCGGGAAGAACACGCGCCCCTGCGGCGTATAATAGGTCAGCGCGCCGCTTTCCATATAAAACAGCTCCACCGCGCCGTGCCAGTGCCAGAACACATCCCGGTTGTTCAGGTACACCCGCGAGCACTGATACGGAAATTCCGGCGTAAATTTTTCCAGCCATTCCTCATTGCTGTTTTCCCGAAACCGCGTGCTGCTCCGCTCCGCCATCCGCGCGTCACCTCCGCATCTTCTTTATTTCAATATACGTCAAAACCGCGCGAAATGCAAGCGAAATCGCATTTCTTGACTTCGCCGCGCGCGCATGCTATAATCTTGAAAACATAACGAAGGAGTCTCCCATGATCTATTACCAGGACGAAGCGATCACCATTCGCGACCTGTGCGAAGCCGACGCCGAGACGATTGCCCGGGAAGAGGTGCTGCAGGGCTGGCTCGGCGCGAGCCCCGAAAAGTACCGCATGCGTCTGCGCGACCGCGACGCGGGCAAGGCTATCGCGCTGGCCGCGGACTTCCACGGCAACGTGGCGGGCTACATCAACGTATATCCCGACGCGCAGACTGGCGCGTTCGGCGGAAAGGGGCTTCCGGAGATCGTTGATTTTGGCGTGCTGGAAAAATTCCGCAGGCGCGGCGTCGGCTCCCGGCTGATGGACGCTGCCGAAACCATCGCCGCCCGCTATGCCGACACGGTATACCTCGGCGTAGGTCTGCACAGCGGCTACGGCTCCGCCCAGCGCATGTACGTCAAGCGCGGCTACATCCCCGACGGCAGCGGCGTGTGGTACAAAGACCGCGTATGCGAGCCCTATACGCCCTGCGAAAACGACGACGATCTCGTGCTCTATCTTTCCAAGCGCCTGTAAGAAACCGCGCCTCCGATCATGCTGGTCGGAAGCGCGGTTTTCTTATTTCTGTCTGAGGATTTCCACCACGGTGAGCGTATCTCCCTCCACTGTGAACCGCACGTCGAAGCCCGCGTACAGGAATCCGTACACGCGCGTCAGGTCGTGCTGATAGGCCGGGCGCGGGTCGCCCTCCAACGCCGCGATCAGCGCGGGGCGCTTCTCCGGCGGAATCGGGCGAAGCAGCGCTTCATCCGCGATTACGCGCAGGCGATAGTCCTTCATCCGCTCGCCAAAGCCGCCGCTCGCGTCCTGTCGGCTATCGGCGTATGGCAGGTAGGGCTTAATATCGTAGATGGGCGTTCCGTCCATCATGTCCGCGCCGGACACGAGCAGCGCGCACGTGCCGTCCTGCCTGTCCACGCCCTCCAGCTTCACCAGCGTCAGCCCCAGCGGATTGGGGCGGAACGGCGAACGGGTCGCAAACACGCCCACGCGCTCGTTTCCGCCCAGCCGCGGCGGACGCACCGTCGCCGACCAGTTTTCCTTCTCCGGAACGGAGAACCCCCAGATCAGCCACAGATGCGAATACGCCTCGATGCCCCGAACCGCGTCCGGGTTGCGATACGCCGGTTCGAACACGATTTTTCCCTTCAGCGCGTCGTTCAGGCCGCTCTGTCTGGGCAGACCGAACTTCGTCGGGAAATCGCACCGCAGGCGCGCGATTACCTTGAGTGCGTCCATTTACGCGAGCATTTCCTTCAGGTTCTTGAGATCCGCTTCCAGCGACGTGATGCAGTCCTCAATGCCCTCGAATTCCACGCTCAGCCAGCCGTCGTAACCGGCCGCGCGCAGCGTCTTCAGGCACTCGGGCACGTTCACCGCGCCGTGGCCGATGATGGTTCCGCGCAGTGCGTTGCCGCCGCGGGTGCCAAACCAGCCCTGACCGTTGGGAACATATTCGCCCTTTTCCTTATGGAAGAAATCCTTGGCGTGCGCGTGCACGGCCATGGGCGCGGCAATCTTCACGGACTCGACGGGCTTCTCGTCGGCGCACATGAAGTTGCCCATGTCCATCAGCCAGCCGAAGTTCGGATGGTTGACGGTTTCAATCAGCTTCTTCACGCGGCAGGCGTCCTGGAAGAAATAGCCGTGGTTTTCGATCATCGTATGTACGCCCAGACCCGCGGCGAATTCCGTCACGCGGCGATAGCCCTCGGCCACGATCGGCAGCGCCTCTTCCACGGTCACGGGGTTGTCGTTCGCGTCGCGGCCGCCGGTGGAATCGTGGCGCATGCGCGGCGCGCCCAGCAGCGCGGCGACTTCGGCCTCGCGCTTCAGGCGCTCGACCTCGGCGTCCAGACCGTTGCGAATGAAGTCCGCGCCCACCATGTAGGCAATGATCGGCATGCCGTACTCCTCGCTCTGCGCCTTCAGCTTCGGAGCCATCGCGCGCATCTCTTCGTCCGACCAGCCGCCGCGAACGATCTCCACGCCCTCATAGCCCATTTCCTTCGCCTTGGGGATCACGTCCATGATCGTCATGCGGCCGTCGCGCATGGCCTGACTGAAGCTGTAGGAACTGACTGCAATTTTCATGAGAAAAAACATCCTTTCATTACAATTTTGGGTTTGACTGTATTGTACCATCCGCGCGCCGGAAACGCAAGCGAAAATTCATCCGCGGTGGAATTCCGACAAAAATCGGGCAACTTCTCGATTCTTTTCTCAATTTTATCAGAAAACCTTCCACGCGGGGAACATGCGCATGCTATAATGGAATTCCAGTAGAACGAATGGAGATGTTTGACGTGAATGAAGTGCCTTCCGGAGTCAGCTGGAAACCCTTTGAAACCCGCCCCATCGGCCCGCTTGGAATCATCGCCATGGCCGGCTGTGAAGCCATCGGCCAGCGCGTAGACCAGTACCTGAGAGACTGGCGCGAGGGTCGGGGCGAGCAGAGCGAGGATCTGTATACCTTCCCTGGCTACAACCTGAGCACCTTCCTGCTCTCCGCGAAGTGCCCGCGTTTCGGCACCGGCGAGGGTAAGGGTCTGCTTACGCAGAGTGTCCGCGGCTACGACATCTATATCATTACCGACGTCACCGCCCACCAGATTCAGTACACCATGTACGGCAAGCCCGTTCCCATGTCGCCCGACGACCACTACGCCGACCTCAAGCGCGTAATCGCCGCCATCAGCGGCAAGGCGCGCCGTATCAACGTCATCATGCCCTTCCTCTACGAGAGCCGCCAGCACCGCCGCACCAGCCGTGAAAGCATGGACTGCGCGCTGATGCTGCAGGAGCTTTCCTCCATGGGCGTTGAAAACATCATCACCTTCGACGCGCACGACCCGCGCGTGCAGAATGCCATCCCGCTGACCGGCTTCGAATCCTTCATGCCCACGTACCAGACGCTGAAGGCGCTGTGCCGCAAGGTGAAGGATCTGCAGCTGGATAAGGAGCACATGATGATCGTCTCCCCCGACGAAGGCGCCATGTCCCGCAACATCTACTATTCCTCCGTGCTCGGTCTGGATCTGGGCATGTTCTATAAGCGCCGCGACTATTCCACCGTCGTCAACGGCCGCAACCCCATCCTTGAGCACGTCTACATCGGCTCCAAGGTCGCGGGCAAGGACGTCATCGTCGCCGACGACATCATCTCCACCGGCGACAGCATGATCGATCTGGTCAAGGATCTCCACCGCCGCCACGCGCGCCGCATCTATATCGCGGCCACGTTCTGCTTCTTCACCAACGGCATCAAGACCTTCAACGACCTGTATAAGAAGGGCTACCTCGCCGGCGTGCTCGGCACCAACCTGTGCTACCTGCCGCCCGAGGTCACGAGCGCGCCGTGGTTCATTCAGGTGGACATGAGCAAATACATGTCCTACATCATCGCAACCCTGAACCACGACCATAGCCTCGATAGCCTGATTAACCCCCTCAACCGCATCGTCAAGCTTCTCGACCGCTATAAGAAGGGCGAGGAAATCTAACCGCATCATCAACGAAGCCGCGGCTCAAAACCGCGGCTTCGTGCGTTTTATCCCATCTGACAAAAAGCCACAGCCCATTCCAAAACAGGCTGTGGCTTGCAAACGTCCCCGGCGCGATTCGAACGCGCGGCGTTCCGCTTAGGAGTATGGCTTACCATGTGATACACGGTTCGGATGTAACTTCCAATATCATCCCTTACGCAGAATGACTTGTAGTAAACGAACTTTATGGTGCAAAACACCTATTCTGACGCAGTTTTATGTGTCCGTTGGGTGGTCCTATTAGCAAATTCTTAGCAAGAGGACACCCAGCCAAAACTGATTGCTACTGCCATTCTCCACTCCCTTAGTCAAAATGACAAGGCAAATACATGGAGGTTACTATGGACAAGAAAGAGAAAAAGTCACTGCCGGAACCGCGCACATACACCGTAGAACAAATTGCGGCCATGCTCAACATCGGTCGCACAACCGCATATCAGCTCGTCAAGCAGGAGGAGTTCAGGATCGTCCGCATAGGCAATGCGATCCGCGTTTCCAAGAAATCTTTTGACGAGTGGCTGGAAAGTTTGGAATTGTGAATATCGCAAGAAACGCCGTAGGCTCAAAAAACCTATGGCGTTTTTTTATACCCATTTTTGAAGGAGGCTGGCAATGAAACTAACAGAAGCAGAAATGAGGATGGTGTTTCAGATTGAAAGTACCAATCAGAACGCTGCCCTGAATGAGATTTACATGACATGGCGCTATGCGCCGAACCCGGCAACGAAAGAAACGGCGGAAGGCCTTCTGGACAAGCTCCGCCCCCTGTCGGATCAGGAGTGCATGGATTTGATCCGTAAGGTGCAGGCCGAATACCGTCTGCCGGAGAAAGCCCGCACCATCGGGGAAATGCTGGCAGAAGCCAGGCAACGATCCGGGGCGCAGAAGTTATCCGGCCATGACATTATGGCTTTGGAGCGTTTCGACCCGGCAACCAGACACATGATCGTCTTTGATGTTCTTACCCATGACTCGCCTGTTGGCTGGAAGGGTGAGAAAATGCGCCTGTTCCTGACCGACACCGGATACAGCAAGGCTTTGGAAAATCAGGAAAAGGGGCACATCAAAATCCGTAACCATGCGAAGGTGCTTTCCGGCGACCTCCACTATGACCATAAAGACCGTGAGAGGTAGCCGACTGAAAACTGTATCAAAATCAGTGGGATATCTTCTGTTTTTCCCTCTGTGGCTTGCGTTCTGAACAGGGCGTGGATGTTTTCCCATGCGGGAGAAAACGGAGGCATACAGACGGGTAAACCGCTCAAAATCAACACTTTTTATTTTCACAGGAAGGAGGTGCGAAGATGGCTGTTTTTCGTATTGAAAAGACCCGTGATTATACGGTCATGTCGAACCATCACTTGAAAGATCGAACGCTGACTCTGAAATCCAAAGGGCTGCTGTCCATGATGCTGTCGCTCCCTGACGAGTGGAATTACACCACCAGAGGTCTTGCGGCGATCTGTCGGGAAGGTGTGGACAGCATCGGTGCGGCGTTGAAGGAGCTGGAAACCCACGGGTATATCCGGCGTACACAGCTTCGGGATGAAAAAGGCAAGATCACGGATACCGAGTATGTGATTTACGAAATGCCTCAGGGCGAGCCGCCGTCAAGCCCAGGTACGCCTTTACCGGGTACGGCAAAGCCATATACGGAAAACCCGGATATGGGTATCCCGTGTACGGAAAACCCCGCACAATTAAATACTAATCAAACAAAGACTGATTTATCAAGTACGGAGATATCAAATCCTATCCAATCAAATCCCCCTACCCCCACAGGGGCAAGGATGGGAACGGATCGGATGGGAGCCAGAGAATGTTATCGTGAAGTGATTTTGGATAACATCGAGTACAGCTATCTGGTGCAGGACAATCATATCGACCGTGAGCAGCTTGACGAGATTGTTGACCTGATCGTGGATACCGTGTGTTCTGCCCGCAAAGTCATCCGCATTGCCGGAGACGATTATCCGGCGGAGGTGGTAAAGTCCCGGTTTATGAAGCTGGACAGTTCCCATGTTCAGTATGTTATGGACTGCATGAAGGATAACACCACCTATGTCCGCAATATCAAGAAATACCTTCTGGCGGCGCTGTATAACGCCCCGACCACCATCAACAGCTACTATTCTTCCCTGGTGCAGCACGATATGTACGGGGATGGGCAAAGGGGGCGAGGCTAAATGCAGGAGGAAGTAACGCGGGGCGCCGTGACGCTCATTGTTGACGGAGCCAAGCTAAGTGAGCAGGTCTTTGAAAAGGCCGTCAAAAAGTTCCTGGAGGAAATCCAGAAAAGCCAGAAGCCCAAAATCTACCGCGGCAGGCAGAGCCTTAAACAGCTTGCCAGCCAGAACGCCGGTCTTGCCAATATCGAGATCAGTGACAAGAATATCAAGGCTTTCTCCCGTGTGGCGAAGAAATACCATGTGGATTTTGCCTTGAAGAAAGACACCTCCGCAGAGCAGCCCCGTTACCTGGTCTTTTTCAAAAGCCGGGACGCGGATGCCATCACAGCGGCATTTCAGGAGTTTGCCAGCCGGAAAATGAGCCGTGAGGAAAAGCCATCCATCCGGGAGCGGCTGACCCAAGCGAAGGAACAGGCGGCGGAGAAAACGGAACACCGCACCATTGACCGGGAGAAAGTAAAGGTCAAAGATCGGAGCGTGCAGAGATGAATATGAAAAAACTGTTTTTGCTGAACCTTCCGTATCTTCTGTTCGTGTATCCCTTCGATAAGCTGGCACAGGCTGTCCGGCTTGCGCCCGGTGCTAACCTCTCCGGCAAGCTGCTTTCTATCGGGGACGGCTTCACGGCAGCATTTTCCTCACCGTGGCTCAGTTTCCATCCCACGGACCTGCTGATCGGCATAGCCGGTGCGGTGGTCCTTCGCATGGCGGTCTACCTGAAAGGCAAAAACGCCAAGAAATACCGCCACGGGATTGAGTATGGTTCTGCCCGCTGGGGTACGGCGGCAGATATCGCTCCCTACATGGACAAGGACTTTTTCCAAAACATCCCCATGACGCAGACAGAACGGATTACGATGGCGAGCCGCCCAAAGCAGCCGAAGTATGCCAGAAATAAAAACATTCTGGTGATCGGCGGTTCCGGCAGCGGCAAGACGCGGTTCTTCTGCAAGCCGTCGCTGCTGCAAGCTCATTCATCCTATGTCTGCACCGATCCGAAAGGAACCTTGCTGCCGGAGATTGGCACTTTCCTGGAACGGAAAAAATACCGTATCAAATGCCTCAACCTGATAAACTTCCGAAAATCCATGAGATACAACCCACTGGCCTACATTCGGTCAGAGAAGGATATCTTAAAGCTGGTGAACGCCCTGATTATGAACACGAAGGGCGAAGGCGAAAAATCTTCGGAAGATTTCTGGGTCAAAGCGGAGCGCCTCTATTATTCCGCACTGATCGGCTACATCTGGTATGAGGCCACGGAGGAAGAAAAGAACTTCATCACACTTCTGGACCTTATCAATGCCAGTGAAGCCAGAGAGGATGACGAAACTTATCAAAGCCCGGTGGACCTGCTCTTTTCTCAGTTGGAGGAACGGGAGCCGGACCACTTTGCCGTCAAGCAGTACCGCAAATTCAAGATGGCGGCGGGCAAAACCTTAAAATCCATTCTCATTTCCTGTGGCGCCCGGCTTGCTCCCTTCGACATCAAGGAGCTGCGGGACCTGATGGAATATGACGAACTGGAACTGGATACCCTGGGCGACCAAAAGACGGCGCTGTTTGTGATCCTTTCGGATACGGACAGCACTTTCAATTTCGTGGCCGCCCTCATGTATAGTCAGCTTTTCAATCTGCTCTGCGACAAGGCGGATGACTTCTACGGCGGGCGGCTGCCCGTCCATGTCCGTCTGATCCTGGACGAGTTTGCCAACATCGGCCAGATACCGAACTTCGATAAGCTGATCGCCACCATCCGAAGCCGTGAGATATCGGCTTCTATTATTTTGCAGTCGCAGAGTCAGCTAAAGACCATCTACAAGGACGCGGCAGATACCATCGTCGGTAACTGTGACAGCACCTTGTTTTTGGGAGGCAAGGAGAAATCCACCCTCAAGGAAATTTCGGAGCTGCTGGGGAAAGAGACGATTGATCTCTATAACCAGTCCGAAAACCGGGGCAGCCAGGTTTCTCACGGCCTCAGTTATCAGAAATTAGGAAAGGAGTTGATGACCCAGGACGAATTAGCAGTGATGGACGGCGGCAAGTGTATCTTCATGCTGCGGGGCGTGCGCCCGTTCC
>OLSB01000195.1_pt1 | contig 72768 bp, 67 predicted proteins | sample 1672071 | NCBI WGS metagenome assembly OLSB01 (sample SAMEA3136642, study PRJEB25190) | human gut metagenome | biome: human gut; feature: human-associated habitat; material: faeces | place: Austria | collected 2013
TCATCTCGTCATTGGGCAGGGGAACCACACTGACGGTGATCTCGGCCACATGGTCTGCGGCGCAGCGCTGGATGGCAGTGGCCACGATCTCGCGGGCGCGCTGATCTGCCTCGTCCTTGGCGCGGGCTTCGATCTCTTTGATCTTCATGGCGGTCTCGTGTGTGACCTCCGACTCCACCTGCTGGATCAGGTACTCCTTGGCCTGGTCGGCGGTGAAACCGGAAATGCGCTCCAGCATCTCGGTCTGGCTGCGCTTGATGAGCTTGATCTCATCCTGCTCCTTGAGGATGGCGTCGTGCTTTTCGGCCAGCGCCTCCTCCTTTTTTTCGATGGCATCGGTCTTGCGATCGATGTTTTCTTCCTTCTGCTGCAGACGGCGCTCCTGCCTTTGCATGTCCGCCCTGCGCTCCTTGACTTCCTTCTCGTATTCCGCGCGGTTTTTCAGGATCTCTTCCTTTGCCTCCAGCAGAGCCTCACGCTTCTTGCTCTCGGCGCTTTTAATGGCTTCGTTGATGATGCGCTTTGCTTCATCCTCAGCGCTGGAAATTTCCCTTTCCGCTTTCTTTTTGCGGATCTGAATGCCGACAAGGATGCCAATCAGCAGCGCAACTGCCGCCGCAACAGCCGCTACGATGTAGCCAACTGTGTTCATGATTGGTCTGCCTCCTCTGTGTGTGAATGTGTATAAATCCGAATGAAACGGTTTCCCGTTTGAGTGTAGAAAACAACCAAAAAGACCCCCTGATCTTTCGGGTGCATATCCTTCCTAATATTAATCGCATTTTACGAAACTGTCAAGGGAAAATGACGCCTGCGGCGCAATTATTTTTGCTCACAGGCGGATAAAAGCGGAGTTTGCGTAGCCGATGGTGTCGTTATAGAGCACCACATACCACCCCTGATACTGGCCGAACACCGTGACGGTGGCGCCGCTGGGGATCTGCGTCAGCACCTGCCCCTCCGCCGAGGGATAGGCTCGCAGGTTCACGGGGCCGCCGGAATCCGTGACGGCCAGCCCCTGCTGGCTGGGACCGGGGTAGACATAGGGCAGGCCAAAATACTCCGTCATGGCCTTCACGAGGGTCTGGGCGATGAGATTTATGTGCTCGGCGATCCACTGGGCGTCGGCGGCGTTGTCGTGGTAGCCGATCTCCAGCAGCACCGAGGGCGCTTTGGTGCGGCGCACCTCCGCCAGCGTGGTGGTGGAGCGGGTGGTGACCTGATCCGGCATGGGATAAATCTCCCGCAGCGCCGAGGCAAACAGCTCCGCCGCCCGCTGGCCGTTGACGCTGTCGGGGTAGTAGAAGGCGATGATGCCCCGATTCCGCCCCTCGCTGCCCGGGCCGGAGGCATTGGAGTGCAGCGCCAGATGAAAGTCGTAGCTACCGGCGTTGCTCTGCTGGATGGAGGTGGACACGGTGCCCTGCGGATCGTTGCGGACGTACTGGATGCCGTTGGCCAGCAGCAGCGGCTCCATGGCGTCCGCCAGCAGGTTCATGAAGTATTCCTCGCTGCCGGCGCCGGTGATATACTGATTATATTCCTGCGTGGAGGGGCTTAAAAATATTTTGGGCATGAAAACGGCCTCCCTGCTTATAATTTCTTCTCCTATTTATATGGCAATGGCGCCGGAAATGTGCTACAATGAATTGATTTTTTCGGAAAGGCAGGAGCGAATATGAAGGCTGAAAGACCGTACCCGCAGGTGCGCATCACCCCAAAGGGGGAGCGGGCATTGGCGGCGGGACATCCGTGGGTATACGCCGCCGAGGTGACGGCGCTTGTGGGCGCCGTGGAGGACGGCGGGCTGGCCGATGTGGTCAGCAGCAAGGGCGCGTATCTCGGCACGGCCTTTTATAACAGCCGCTCCCTCATCCGCTGCCGCCTGCTCTCCCGCAACGCCAACGACCGCTTCGACGATGCCTTCTGGCAGCGGCGGGTGCAGTACGCGTGGGACTACCGCAAAACGGTGATGCAGCCGGAAGACCTGCTCTGCTGTCGGGTGATCTTCGGGGAGGCGGACGGCTTCCCGGGGCTGACGGTGGATCGCTTCGGCTCCGTGCTGGTGGCGCAGGTGATGAGCCTGGGCATGGAGCGCATACAGGCGCGGCTGTTGCCCATTCTGGTGCAGGTGCTGCGGGCGGACGGGCAGGACATTGCCGGTGTCTACCTGCGCAATGACGCCGCCCTGCGGGAAAAAGAGGGTCTGGCGCAGGGCAAGGGCTGGTTTCCCCTGCCGGACGAGCCGGAGCCTGCTCTCACGGGGGCGGACATCGTGGAAAACGGCATCCGCTATCGGGTGGACTTCATCAACGGCCAGAAAACAGGCTTCTTTTTGGATCAGAAATACAACCGGCAGGCGGTGGCGCGGCTGGCCAAGGGGCGGACGGTGCTGGACTGCTTCACCCACACCGGCTCCTTTGCCCTCAATGCGGCCAAAGGCGGCGCAAAGCATGTGACGGCGGTGGACGTGTCGGAGTTTGCCGTGGAATGCGCCGCCGAGAACGCCCGCATCAACGGCCTTGACGATGTGATGGAGTGCCGAGCCGCCAACGTGTTCGACCTGCTGCCGGAGCTGGAAAAGCAGCCCAAGCAATACGACTTCATCATCCTCGACCCGCCGGCCTTCACCAAGAGCCGCAAGACCATCGAAAGCGCCATGACCGGCTATAAGGAGATCAACTACCGTGCCATGAGGCTGCTGCCCCGCGGCGGATACTTAGCCACCTGCTCGTGCAGCCATTTCGCCTCCACGGAGCGGTTCATGGCCATGCTCCGCTCCGCCGCTCGGGACGCCGGCGTGCAGCTGCGGCAGATCGAGCAGCGCCAGCAGTGCTGCGACCACCCCATCCTCTGGGGCGTGGAGGAAACGGACTATCTGAAATTTTTCCTGTTCCAGGTGGTATGATCTTCTTAAAAACGCGACAAGCCGCCGATGCTGCACCGCCCCCAAACCCTCCGTAGGGCGGGGTGCCCTCACCCCGCCGCCCGATAACCGCCGCGCCCTCAAAAAAACAACTCTGTCATTGCGAACCAGTCCGCAGACTGGTGTGGCAATCCGTGTCCCCTTTTTCTTTTCACTGTTTGCCAAAAAAAGAGACGCTCCCGCGTCTCTTTTTTGACTTGTCACTCCTCTATCTCCACCGTCACGTTGTCCGTGCCGTGGCGCTGGAATTCGCCCAGATACTCGTTCATCCGCTCCATGACCTCGTCGTAGTTCTCCTCCGTGATGGGGGGATCGTCCAGATCCCGCAGGGCAAGCTCCTGCGCCAGGATCTCGAAAAACACATTGTCCTCATAGGCCATGATGGCCTCGTGGATGCCGCCCTCGGCAAAGGCGCGGGAGGGGATCAGCTCCCCCTCGTACAGCTCCGTGAGCTTGGCCATGCCGTTTTGCAGGCAGTGGGAAAACACCAGACTCTCCACCTGATCATACTCCCGGATCCGGTCGTCGCCTCGGGTGGAGTTGAGCACCCAGTTGCCGATATACACCAGATCCAGCAGCCGCCGGAACTGTTTTTGCGTCAGTTTAAGATCCATAACAGGCACCTCCTTGCCGTTTGCTTCCCTGTTGCGTTTCAGTATAGCAGAAGAAAGGAGAAATTGCCACTGAAAAAAATGGGCAGCTGCGCCAAATTTTCCTTGTGATAGACGGCGATCCATAGTATAATTGATTGGTTACTATTATTATATGCGATTTGAGGTGAATCCACATGGATCAGCGGCCCGTGGGCGTTTTCGACTCCGGCGTGGGCGGTCTGACCGCCGTGCGGGAGCTGCGAAAGCTCCTCCCCTCTGAAAACATTATATACTTCGGGGACTCATCCCGTGTGCCCTACGGCGGCCGCTCGGCGGAGATCCTGCTGAAATACGCCCGCCAGGATGTGCATTTTCTCCGCAGCTTCGACATCAAGGCCATTCTGGTGGCCTGCGGCACCGTGTCCACCACCTGCCTGCCCGTGCTGCGGCAGGAGAATGACCTGCCCATTTTAGGCGTGGTGGAGCCTGCCTGCCGCCGCGCTGCTGCGGTCACGAAAAACCGCCGCGTGGGGCTTATCGCCACCGCCGCCTCTGTCCGCAGCGGCGCCTATGAGCGCTGCATCGCCGCCATTGATCCCGCCGTGGAGGTCATCGCCAAGGCGTGTCCCCTGTTCGTGCCGCTGGTGGAAAACGGGCGCTACAAGCTCGGGGACGTAGTCATTGAGACCGTGGCGCGGGAGTATCTGGAGCCTCTGCGGCAAACGGGCATCGACACGCTGATCCTCGGCTGCACCCACTACCCCCTGCTGACGGAGGTCATCGGCCGCGTCATGGGGTCGGGCGTCACGCTTATCAACGCCGGCGCGGAAGCGGCTCGGGCGCTGCAGGATACGCTGCAAAGCGGCGATATGCTGGCGGCGGAGCAGGTCGGGGACGCCACCCTGTACGCCAGCGACCAGCCCTCGGATTTCGGCGTCATGGCCAGCCGTTTTCTGCAGGAGGAGCTGAAAAAGCCCGTCCTGCCGGTGGATATTGACCGATATTAAGGAGAAAATCATGGAAGGAACCGCACAGATACGGGTGGCCAGCCGCAGCGTGTTCGGCGGCGTGGAGGACGTGATCCGCATGGAGGGCACCGCCGCGGTGGAGAAGACCGAGTACGGCTGGCACCTGCAATACGAAGCCGTGAACTGCGAGGACGAAAAGGCCACCCTCCGCTCGGACGTCAAGCTGGAAACGGACACCGGCCGCGCCATCGTGGTGAACGAAGGGGAGGGCTACGGCCTGCTGCTGGATCCCGCCGCCGTCACCGCCACCCAGATCAAAACGCCTCAAGGCAGCCTGACCCTGAACGTGAAAACCAAAGAGGTCAAGTGGGATCTCTCCGGCCGCAGGGACGGCTCGGTGGTGCTGGAATACATGCTGCTGGTGGGGATGCAGCCGGTGAGCGCGCTGCGCGTCAGCCTGTTTCTAAATAAATAACCGGCGAAAAAACTTGCCGCCCGCAGGCGGCAAACTCTGTGAATTTTTTGCAGACCGTGTTTCCAAAGAAAAAGTAAGGAGAGAGTTACTATGAATATGATTCAAAACGCCAAGGCGCAGGTGCTGGAGCTGACCCTGCAGGCCTATAACAAGGCTGCCGACGCCGGCCTTCTGCCCGCCGGCTGCCCCGTGCAGCCCTCGGTGGAGATCCCCAAGGACACCGCCAACGGCGACTACACCACCACCTTCTGTCTGGCCGCTGCCAAGGCGCTGAAGAAGAACCCCCGTGAGCTGGCGCAGCTCCTGCTGGACAACATGGAGCTTTCCGGCAGCTACTTCACCTCCGCCGCCATGGCCGGCCCTGGGTTCCTGAACTTCACCTTGGGCACGCGCTGGTTCGGCGAGACCGTGCGCGCCGTGCAGCAGGCGGGCAAAGCCTACGGTGAAAACGACACCCTGCGGGGCAAAAAGTACATGGTGGAGTTCGTTTCCGCCAACCCCACCGGCCCCATGCACATGGGCAACGCCCGCGGCGGCGTGCTGGGCGACACCTTGGCCTCCGTGCTCCAAAAGTCCGGCGCCGACGTATGGCGGGAGTTCTATGTCAATGACGCCGGCAATCAGATCGAAAAATTTGCCAAGAGTCTGGAAGCCCGCTATTTCCAAATTTTCAAGGGTGAGGACGCCGTGGAGTTCCCCGAGGACGGCTACCACGGCGACGACATCCGCGAGCTGGCGCAGCTCTACGCCGACGCCCACGGCGATAGCCTCCTGAACGCGGACGAAAAGACCCGCCACGACGCGCTGGCGCAGTTCGGTCTGGCTCATAACATCCCCAAGATGAAGGCCGATCTGGCGCGGTACGGCATTCAGTACGATGAGTGGTTCTTCGAGTCCAGCCTCCATGAGAGCGGCTATGTGGCCGACTCCGTGGCGGAGCTGACCAAGCGGGGCTACACCTACGAAAAGGACGGCGCCCTGTGGCTGAAGACCTCCGAAATTCTCGCCGCTCAGCTCAAGGCCGCCGGCAAGACCGACGAGGCCATCGAGAAGCTGGGGCTGAAGGACGACGTGCTCCGCCGCGCCAACGGGTTTTACACCTATTTCGCCGCCGACATCGCCTACCACCGCAATAAATTTGCCGTCCGCGGCTTCGACAAGGTCATCAATATCTGGGGTGCCGACCACCACGGCCACGTTGCCCGCCTCAAAGGCGCCATGGACGCTCTGGGGCTGGACGGCGCGCATCGGCTGGACATCGTGCTCATGCAGCTGGTGAAGCTGGTGCAGGACGGCGAGGTGGTGCGCATGTCCAAGCGCACGGGCAAGGCCGTGTCCCTGACGGATCTGCTGGACATGGTGCCCGTGGACGCCTGCCGCTACTTCTTCAACGCCAAGCCGGAAACGCAGATGGAGTTCGATCTGGGTCTGGCCGTGCGGGAGGACAGTGAAAACCCCGTGTACTATGTGCAGTACGCCCACGCCCGCATCTGCACGCTGCTGAAGAATCTGGCCGCCGACGGCCACGCCGTGCCGAGCGCCGACGAAGTGGACTTCTCCCTTCTCGCCGACCCCACGGAGCTGGCGCTCATCAAGCAGATCGCCAGCTACTGCGACATCGTGCGTCTGGCCGCCCGCGACTACGACCCCAGCTTCATCAACCGCTACCTCACGGAGCTGGCCGCCGCCTTCCACAAGTTCTATAACGCCTGCCGCATCAAGGGTGAGGCGGAGGAACTGCTGAAGGCGCGCCTGCTGCTGGCAGACACTGCCCGCAGCGTCCTGAAAAACGGCATGACCCTCATCGGCTGCTCTGCACCGGAGAAGATGTAACTTCGCAAAATAAAGGCTCGCCATCGAAAAGGTGGCGAGCTTCTATTATTTTTTCTCATAAGAAATCGTTTCAAATTTATCGGCATTAATTTTTTGCATCAAAACATCCACCGCACCGTCCACGCTGCCGCCAGAAAGCCGGTGATGTCCGCCGCCAGCGCCGCCGGAATGGTGTGGCGGGTGCGGCGGATCCCTGCGGCGCCGTAGTATACCGCCACGGTGTAAAACGTGGTTTCCGTGCTCCCCAACATCACCGCGGCGGTGCGGCCTATGGTGCTGTCGGGGCCGTAGGTCTGCATGATGTCGCTGCCCACGGCCAGCGCGCCGCTGCCGCTGACGGGGCGGATGAGCAGTAGCCCCACCGTTTCCGGCGGGATGCCCAAAAACGTCAGCACCGGCGTCAGCAGCTCCGTCAGCAGCTCCAGCGCGCCGCTGGCTCTGAGCATATACACCGCCGTCAGCAGCGCCACCAGCGGCGGCAATATCCGCAGCACCACGGACAGCCCCTCTCCCGCTCCGGTAGTCAGCGCCGAAAACACGTCCACCCGCCGGCACAGGGCGTAGAGCGCCGCCCCCGCCAACAGCAGGGGAATAAGATAGTCGCTGAATTTTGTCAAAACCATCAGCGCACCACCCGTTCTAAAAGCCGCGCGGCCAGCAGCCCCACGGACACCGACAGGATCGAGCTGACCCACACCGCCGGCAAAATGTCAAAGGGTGCCGCCGACCCGCACCCCGCCCGCACCGCTGCCACCGTGGTGGGCAGCAGCTGCACGGACGCGGTGTTCAGCACCACCAGCCGGCACAGCTCATCGGTGGCTCTGCCCTCTGCCCCCAGCGCCATGCGCCGCGCGGCGCGGATGCCCAGCGGCGTGGCGGCATTGCCCAGCCCCAGAAGATTGGCCGAGAGATTGCCGCTCACCGCCGCCATGGTCTCCGCGTCCCGACTGGCCTGCGGCAGCAGCCGCCGCATAAGCGGGCGGAACAGCGCCGCCAACTTCCGCTCCAGCCCGCACTGCTTCAGCAGCTCCATGAACCCCGACCACAGGCACAGCACCCCCGCCAGCGAGATGCACAGCTCCACCGCCGCCCGCGCGCCCTCCAGCGCCGCCGCCGACACCTGTGCCATCCGCCCGCCGGCCATCCCGCACACCACGGACGCCATTACCATGGCGCCCCACACGATCGCCATTGCCATTTCCCTCACCTCATAGGACTATATGCACAAAATCAACGAATAATAAATATGAAATACGGAGAAATTGTCGAATTTCGGTTGACTTTAACGGTACACTGTGACATAATGAAAAAACACCAATAAGGACAAAAGGGGAATATGTGTGAAATCTACCGGAATTGTGAGGAAGGTCGATGAGCTTGGCCGAATCGTTTTGCCGGCAGAGCTGCGGCGCACTCTGAACATTGCGGAAAAGGATCCTTTGGAGATCTATGTGGACGGCACCTCCGTCATTCTGCAAAAGTTCGAGGAGCGGTGCATCTTCTGCGAGGGCACCGAGAACATTCAGGTGTTCAAGGGGAAAAACGTCTGTCCCAAATGCCTGGCTCAACTGAAAAAACTCCGCCCATAAAAAACAGAGGAGAAATTGCTCTCCTCTGTTTTTTATTCTGCTGTTTTTATTCTGCCTTCAGCACGGCCTCGTAGAGGTCGTTTTTGTTCAGCTCCGTCTGGGCGGACACCGTGCGGACGGCCTCCTTCATTTTCATGCCCGCTTCCCGCAGGCGCTGCACCCGCCGCACGCCCTCCTCCAGCGAGACCGCCGGCTCCTCCGCCGGCTGCGCGCCGGCCACCACCAGCACATATTCGCCCCGCGGCTCCTTTTCCCTGTATAACTCCGCCGCCTGCAAAAGGGTGGTGCGCAGGGTCTCCTCGTGGAGCTTCGTCAGCTCGCGGCACAGCGCCGCCGGCCGGTCGCCCAAAATCTCCGCCATGTCCGCGAGGGTAGCGCGCAGCTTGTGGGGCGCCTCGTGAAAAACCATAGTGCGCTCCTCGCATTTCAGCTTCAGCAGCGCCGTGCGGCGCTCTTTTTTGTTGGCGGAGAGAAAGCCCTCAAATGTGAACCGCCCCGTGGGCAGCCCCGAAACCGCCAGGGCGCATATGGCGGCGCAGCAGCCGGGGATGGCCTCCACGGTGACTCCGTTTTCCCCGCACAGCCGCACTAAGTCCTCGCCGGGGTCGCTGATGGCCGGCGTGCCGGCATCCGTCACCAGGGCGCAGCTCTCCCCTGCCAGCAGGCGCGCCAGAATGGCCTGTCCCGCCGCCGCGCGGTTGTGCTCATGATAGCTCACCAAGGGTTTTTTGATGCCGAAATGGTTCAGCAGCTTCACAGACACCCGTGTGTCCTCAGCCGCGATGAAGTCCGCCGTCTGCAGCGTTTCCACGCCTCGGGGCGAAAAATCTCCCAGATTACCGATAGGCGTTGCCACCAGATAGAGCGTTCCGGCCATCATTTTCATCACTCCTTATCCCGAAAATAGATCTGCGCCAGCTCCGGCGTTTCACCGCCGTTTTCGTCCCGCAGCAGCAGCGGCGGCAGCACGGAAAGCCCCGCCTTGCCGCCCTTTCTGGCGTCCAAAAGCAGCAGCTTGGGGGCGCTGCCTGCCGTGTTTTGTATCATGCGCAGGCGCTTCGGCTCCAGACCGCGCTCCCGCAGGCAGGCAAACAGCTCCGCCATGCGCTCCGTGCGGAACACCACGCAGAAGCTGCCGTCGTAACGCAGCAGCCGTCCGGCAGCGTCGCAGAGCTGCGGCAGCGTGCACGTCACGTCCGACCGCGCCACGCTGCGGCTCTTTTCCCGCGCCACGGCACCCCGCCCCGCGTCGAAATACGGCGGATTGCTCACCACCAGATCAAAGCACCCCGCCGCCGGCATCTGCGCCGGCTCCCGCAGATCTCCCTGCAAGTTGACGACCCGCTCCTCCAGCCCGTTCAGCTCCGTATTCCGGCGGGAAAGCTCCACCGCCGCCGCCTGCAGCTCCACGTTGGTCACACGCAAAGACGGCTCTCTGGCCAGCAGCAAAAGCCCCAGCAGACCCGTCCCCGCCCCCAGATCGCACACCCGCAGCCCTTTGCGCAGCAGCGGGAAGCTCCCCAGCAGGAACGAATCCGTGCTCGGCTGAAACAGCCCGTCGTCAAACAAAAACCGGAAGCCGTCCGGCCAAAGCTGATCCTGTTTTACCACGGCGGCTCCCTCCTGCCAACATTTTTTCCTATTATAATATAAAAACCCCCGCAGGGCAATGGGTATCCACCCGTAAAAAGCCTCGCAGAGTTTGCACCTCACGCTAAAATTATGCGCGCAGCAGCCTGCAGCTCTTTTGCCGAAAAAAACTTCGTTTTTTCGGCAAAAAAACGCCGCAGGGCAATGCCCTGCGGTGTCTGTTTGCTACTATGTAAGAATTATTCAGCGGGGCTGATAGCGCCGTTGGGGCAAGTATCGCTGCAGGAACCGCAGTCCAGGCAAGCGTTTGCATCGATCACATAGGTAGCATCGCCCTGGGAAATAGCACCCACGGGGCAAGCATCTGCGCAAGCGCCGCAGCTGACGCAAGCAGAACCGATCTGATAAGCCATAAGAGCACCTCCATTAAGATTTGTACCCTCATTGTATCATAAGAATTCAAAAAAGCAAGCATAAACTATCCGGAAATCTTTGCTTTTGTCAAAAGAAAACAAAAATATTCTCATGTTCACAAATTGTTTTCAAAAAGGTCAAAGAAAGTCAAGCATTTCCTCTTGACAATTGGCAGCAAAAGGCTATACTAAAGTCAAAGAAAGTCAAAGTCAGGAACGGAGGAAAATGGAAATGGGTATTTCAGATGTTATCGCCGGATTTATTCAGGAGGCGCTGGACGAGGCCAACGGCGTGCTGGAGCTGCAGCGCAGCGACCTTGCGCAGCGGTTCGGGTGCGTGCCCAGCCAGATCAACTATGTCATGTCCACCCGCTTCTCTCCGGAGCACGGCTACATTGTGGAGAGCCGGCGGGGCGGCGGCGGGTACATCCGCATCACCCGTGTGCGGATGGATCGCCAGGAGCTGCTGATGCACATCATCGGCTCCATCGGCGACGAGCTGGACAGCCACAGCGCCCGCGCGCTGCTGACCAATCTGGTGCAGTCCGAAGCGCTGGAGCGCACCGCCGCCCAGACCGCCCTGTGGGCCACGTCTGACACCGCCCTGCGCTCCGTGCCCAAGGAGCACCGCGACGCCCTGCGGGCGGATATTTTGAAACAAATTCTCATCCATCTGGTTTGAACGGAAGTAAGGAGGAACATATTATGAAGTGTGAACATTGCGGAAGAAATGAGGCCACATTTTTCTATAAGAGCAGCGTAAACGGCCATGTGACGCAGGTACACCTGTGTCAGGACTGCGCCCAGCAAATGGGCTATGCCGACTCCCTGCGGCGCAGCATGCGTCCCATGAGCCTGTTCGGCGACGACTTTTTCAGTCGGCCGTTTTCCCTGCTGGAGCCGTTTATGGACGGTTTCGGCAGCCGCATGCTGACGGAGTTTCCGGAGCCGGATCAGCCCCAGCAGGCGCAGCCCGCAGAAAGAGCCGGCCTTGTGGACAAGGCGCAGCAGGAAGAGCTGCGCAGCCAGCGCCGGCGCAACGCCCTGCAGGAGCAGTTGAAAGCTGCCGTGGAAAGCGAAAATTACGAGGAAGCCGCCCGTCTGCGGGACGAGCTTCGCACCCTGCCCCCGCAGCAGTGAGGGCGGCGGACACACCGGACATACCGGATACACAATGACAAAACCGAGAGGAAGTGTTTTATATGACTCATGAAAACCAATTTACTCCCCGTGCTGAGGAGGCTCTGCGTCTGGCGCAGGAGGCCGCCGAAGAAATGGGTCACGGCTATGTGGGCACCGAGCATATCCTGCTGGGACTGATGCGGGAGGAGGACGGCATTGCCCATCGGGTCATGCGGGAATACGGCATGACCGAGGACATGATCTGCACCGTGCTGGAGCGCAGCGTGGGCAAGGGTCTGTCCGGCGCAGCCCCCTCTCAGGGTCTGACCCCCCGCGCCAAGAGCGCCGTGGAGCTGGCTGTGTCCGAAGCCATGCGCATGGGCGCGGCCTGCATCGGCACGGAGCATCTGCTCATGGGGCTGCTGCGGGAGGGCAGCAACATGGCCATCCGCGTGCTGGAGACTGTGGGCATCGACCCCAAGAAGATGTACAGCTCCATTGTGCAGAAGATCAACGAAGGACCCCGCGCCGCCGCAGGCGGCAGCATGCCCCTGTCCCATCGGGAGGACGGCAAAAAGGGCAAGACTCTGGCGGAGTTCACCCGCGATCTGACGGAGGCCGCCCGCCAGGGCAAGCTGGATCCCGTCATCGGGCGGGAAAAGGAGATCCAGCGGGTCATCCAGATCCTGTCCCGCCGCACCAAGAATAACCCCGTGCTCATCGGCGAGCCCGGCGTCGGCAAGACCGCCATCGCCGAGGGGCTGGCGCAGCGCATCGCTGCCGCCGACGTGCCGGAGGAGCTGCTGGATAAGCGCGTTCTTTCGCTGGATCTGTCGGGCATGGTGGCCGGCACCAAGTACCGGGGCGAATTTGAAGAGCGCATCAAAAAGACCATCGACGAGGTGAAAAAGGCCGGCAACGTGATCCTGTTCATCGACGAGCTGCACACCATCGTGGGCGCCGGCTCCGCCGAGGGCGCCGTGGACGCCGCCAATATCCTCAAGCCCGCCCTGTCCAGAGGCGAGATCCGCGTGGTGGGCGCCACCACCCTCAACGAGTACCGCAAGTACATCGAGAAGGATGCCGCTCTGGAGCGCCGCTTCCAGCCGGTGACCGTGTCTGAGCCTACCCCCGAAACCGCCATCGAGATCCTCAAGGGTCTGCGGGACAAATACGAGGCGCACCACAAGCTGACCATCACCGACGAGGCCGTGGAGGCCGCCGTGCGCCTGTCCGTGCGGTATATCAACGACCGTTTCCTGCCCGATAAGGCCATCGACCTCATGGACGAGGCCGCCAGCCGCGTGCGCATGGACGCCGAATCCGCTTCGCCGGAGCTGAAGAGTCTGGAGGAGAAGATCGCCGCCCTGCGCAAGGAAAAAGTGGAAGTCCTCGCGGCGCAGGACTATGAAAAGGCCGCTCAGCTGCGGGACATCGAGCAGAACTATCTGGAGCAGGCGGAGATCGAGCGGGAAAACTGGCGCAAGAATCTCGCCGTGAACCGCGGCATCGTGGGTGAGGAGGACATCGCCAAGGTGGTGGCCGGCTGGACGGGTATCCCCGTCACCCGCCTCACCGAGGACGAGAGCCAGCGTATGCTGAAGCTGGAGGAAGTGCTGCACCAGCGCGTGGTGGGGCAGGACGAGGCCGTCACCGCCGTGGCCAAGGCCATCCGCCGCAGCCGCGTGGGTCTGAAGGATCCCAAGCGTCCCATCGGCTCGTTCCTGTTCCTGGGTCCCACGGGCGTGGGCAAAACGGAGCTGTGCAAGGCGCTGGCCGAGGTCATGTTCGGCAGCGAGAACGACATGATCCGCATCGACATGTCCGAGTATATGGAAAAGCACACCGTGTCCCGTCTGGTAGGCTCGCCTCCCGGCTATGTGGGACACGAGGAGGGCGGCCAGCTCACAGAAAAGGTGCGCCGCAAGCCCTATTCCGTGGTGCTGTTCGATGAGATCGAGAAGGCACATGAGGATGTCTGGAACATCCTGCTGCAAATTCTGGAGGACGGCATCGTCACCGACTCCCAGGGTCGCCGCGTGGACTTCAAGAACACCATCATCGTCATGACCAGCAACGTGGGCGCTCGGAACATCACCGCCGCCGACAAGCCTCTGGGCTTTGACGGGCGGGAGACCGACGCCGACGAGAAGGCGCGGTTTGGCCGCATCAGGCAGGCCGTCATGGACGAGCTGCGCCGCACCTTCAAGCCGGAGTTCTTGAACCGTATTGATGAGACCATCGTGTTTCGCCAGCTCACGGAGGAGGACATCCGCCGCATCGCCCAGCGCATGCTGGAGATCACCGGCAAGCGCATGGCGCAGCAGGGCATCACGCTGCTGGCCGACGACGAGGCCGTCACCGCGCTGGCCAAGGACGGCTTCGATCCCCAGTATGGCGCCCGTCCCCTGCGCCGAGCTATCCAGAACGAGGTGGAGGACGCCGTGGCCGAGCAGATGCTGGAGGGCAAGCTGCAAAGCGGCGACACCGCCCACATCTGCCTGCAAGATGGCAAAGTCGCCATCGAAAAGGCCGCCGCTCCCGCGCAGGAGCAGCCCGCCGACACAGCGGCTGTGTAACGGCCGATTGTCCAAAAATTTCGGAGGTTCCCCTCGGGGAACCTCCGTTTTTTGTTACAGGGGACGATGCCCGCATCGTCCCGCCCGATAATCGCCGCACTTCCTGCAACGCTTCCATAGGGGTCGGCGTCCCTGACGCCCCGCCCGGCCACGCACCGCGCCTATGTCTCTTGTCATTGCGAACCAGTGACCAACGTCACTGGTGCGGCAATCCGTATTCCTCCTGCGCCGCCCTCCATTCGAGCCGTAGGGCGGGGTGCTCTCACCCCGCCGCCGATACGCATGGCACCTCTTGCTCTGCGTAGGGGCGGGGTTCTACCCCGCCCGGCCACGCACCGCGCCCCCCCAAACATGTCATTGCGAACCGGCGCGCACGCCGGTGTGGCAATCCGTTCCCCGTGCACCGCACCCCCATGTCTCGCGTAGGGGCGAATGCCTCTGCCCGCTCGCCGCCACGCTGGGGGCAACGGTCATATCAAAAAAATACTGCCCCGCCACCATCAGGATCACCGCCGAGCCGAAGCCCGTCAGCGGCTGGATGATGCCGCCGGCCAGCGCCGCCAGCGCCATTATTGCATAGGTCGTCATGCTCTCGCTCCCTCGAAAAAACGCCCACACCCCGATGGGTATGGGCGCTTTATTAACTGGTGAAAAATCTTTTGGATTTTTCTGCCAAAAAGCTTGCAGTCTGCTGCGCGCATACTTTTTGCGCCATGCGCAAAAAGTCCACACTTGCAGCCTGAAAAGTATTTTCCCCCACGCACATGTCGCGGTGAAAAATGATCTCAATTTTTTGCCGCCTGCGGGCGGCAAACTCTGCGAGGCCCTTTTTCGTGTTACTTTTTGCTCTTGCCCAGATAAGCCTCTTTGATAGACTCGTCTGCCAGCAGCTCGGCACCGGTGCCGAACTTGGTGATGGTACCGGTCTCCAGCACATAGGCCAGATCCGCCACTTTCAGCGCCATGTTGGCGTTCTGCTCAATGAGCAGCACGGTGACGCCCTCCTTGTTGATGGTGCGGATGATGTCGAAAATGCCCTGCACCACCAGCGGCGCCAGACCCAGCGACGGCTCATCCATCATCAAAACCTTCGGCCGGCTCATCAGCGCGCGCCCCACGGCCAGCATCTGCTGCTCGCCGCCGGACAGCGTGCCCGCCAGCTGCCAGCTCCGCTCCTCCAGACGGGGGAACAGGGAGTAGACCCACTGGAGGTCCTTCTCGATGCCGGCCTTATCCTTGCGGAGGTAAGCGCCCACCTTCAGATTCTCCAGAACGGAGAGGTTAGCGAACACCCGCCGCCCCTCGGGGGACTGGGCGATGCCCGCCTCCAGGATCTTGTTGATGGGCTTACCCAGCAGCTCCTGGCCGTCGTAGGTAATGGAGCCGCTGTCGGCCTTCACCAGACCGGAGATGGTGCGCAGAGTGGTGGATTTGCCTGCGCCGTTGGCGCCGATCAGAGTGACGATCTTGCCGTCCGGCACCTCCAGACTGATGCCCCGCAGCGCCTTGATGCCGCCGTAAGACACATGCAAATTCTCAATCTTCAGCATCTTCAACCACCCCCAAGTATGCGTCGATAACGCGCTCGTTACTCTGGATCTCCGCAGGCGTGCCCTGGGCGATCAGCTTGCCGAAGTCCAGCACATAGATGCGGTCGGCAATGTCCATGACCAGATCCATGTGGTGCTCGATGAGCAGGATGGTCATGTTGAATTCTTTGCGGATCTCGCCGATGAAATGCGTCAGCTCCAAGGTCTCCTGCGGATTCATGCCGGCGGCCGGTTCGTCCAGCAGCAGCAGCGTGGGATCCGTGGCCAGGGCGCGGGCGATCTCCAGCCGGCGCTGCTTGCCGTAGGGCAGGGAGGTAGCCAGCTCGTCCTTCACGTCCTCCAGCCCCACCAGCTTCAGCAGCTCCAGCACCTCGGCTCTCTGCCGCGCCTCCTCCTTGCCGTTGAGATGGAGGGCAGCGGTGAAGAGGTTGCTGGTGCGGCGCAGGTGCTTGGCGATGAGCACGTTGTCAAACACCGTCTGGCTCTTCCACAGGCGGATGTTCTGGAAGGTACGCGCCATGCCCAGCGCCGTGATCTTGTCCGGCGTAGGCGCCAAAATATGGTCGGAAAAAGCGTACTCGTCCCGCTCCTTCTGCGCCTGCTTCCACGCCTTCAGCGCCTCGTCCTCCAGAGCCTCCTCCGGAGCAAGCTGCGCCGTATACATGGCGGGATCCTCGCCCCTATAGATTTTTTTCATCTTGCCGGTGGGGTGATTGCGCACGATGCACTTCTCGTTGAAGCACACCCGCCCGTTGGTGGGGGCGTACACGCCGGTGATGACGTTGAACGCCGTGGTCTTGCCGGCGCCGTTGGGGCCGATGAGCGCCACGATCTCGCCTTCATTGACCTCCATGGTCAGGTTATCCACGGCCACCACGCCGCCGAACTGCATGGTGACGTTTTCCACTTTCAGCACGTTTTTCATTTGGAGGCCACCTCCTTTGCGGTCTTTTCCTTCTTCTTAAAGAGTTTTTTGAAGAAGTTGATGATGCCGTCCCAGGAGAACTCCCTGTCGCCCATGATGCCCTTGCGGAAGAACAGCACCACGATCATGATGACCACGGAGAACACCAGCATGCGGAAGCCGCCCCGCATGAACGGGATGTTCACGCCCAGATAGGGCATGGGGTCGTCCAAAAAGCGCAGCCACCACTCGGAACTGGCAATGTACAGGAAGGAACCGATGATGGAGCCGGTGACAGAGCCGATACCGCCGATGACCACAATGAGCAGGATCTCGTAGGTCATGGTGGAGGTAAAGGTGTTGGCCTGGACGCTGGACTGGAACATAGCCAGCAGCGCGCCGCCCACGCCGGCGAAGAAGGAGCTGATGAGGAAAGCCTGCATCTTGTGCTTGGCCAGGTTGATACCCATGGCCTCGGCAGCGATCTCGTCGTCACGGATAGCCTTGAAGGCACGGCCGTAGGTGGAGTTAATAAGCAGCACGATGAAGGCAATGCAGATGGCCGACACGATGAAGGGGAACAGAACGGAATCAAAGTCGGCAAATCCGCGCAACAGGTTGGACGCGTTGGTCAGCGGCCCCACCTGCTTCCACTGGATGATGGCGCGCATGATCTCGGCAAAGCCCAGGGTGGCAATGGCCAGATAGTCGCTCTTGAGCTTCAGCACCGGCAGGCCGATGAGCCAAGCAAAGATAGCCGGCACGACGCCCGCCAGAATAAGACCCACGATCATGGGCAAGCAGAACTGCACGATGCCGCCGTCAAAATACTGATACACACCCAGTCGATCCGCCACAGGGATGGTGAGGATGCCATAGGTATAAGCGCCGATCATCATGAAGCCCGCCTGCCCCAGGGAAAACAGACCCGTGAAGCCGTTGAGCAGGTTCAGCGACACCGCCACCAGCGAGTAGATGGCGCCTTTTTTCAAAACGGTGGCCAGCATGGAGTAATGCTGGAACTTATCCACATACAGCAAAAACGCGATGCAGACGGCTGCCAGGATCAGTGACAGCAGCAGATTTCTTTTCTTATTATTCTTCATACGCTTACACCTTCTCCGTCAGTTTCTCGCCGAACAGGCCGTTGGGCTTGCACAGCAGGATCACGATCAGCAGGGCAAAGGTAAAAGCGTTGCTGAACACGGCGATGTTTTCATTGGCTTTGATAAAGGACTCGCAGATGCCGATGATGAAAGCGCCGATGACAGCGCCGGGAATGGAGCCGATGCCGCCGAACACAGCCGCCACGAACGCTTTCAGGCCGGGCATAGCACCGATCATGGGGCTGACCTGTCCATAATTGGAAAAATACAGAATAGAGGCCACAGCCGCCAAAAACGAGCCGATGACAAAGGTCATGGAAATGACGCTGTTGATCTTGATGCCCATGAGCTGCGAGGTCTCAAAGTCGCGGGACACGGCGCGCATGGCCATGCCGATCTTGGTCTTCTGAATGAGGATCACCAGCACCGCCACCAGCGCAATGGTGAGGATGGGGGTGACAATGGTGATGCGCTTGATATTCAGTCCGCCAATGTTCAGCACCTGCGTCAGGAAGGGAATATCGGGATAGGCTCGGGCAATGCCGCCGGTGATATAGTTGGCCAGATTCTGCAGCAGGTAGCTCACGCCGATGGCCGAGATCATCACGGACATTCTCGGCGCCGTGCGCAGGGGCTTATACGCCGCCTTTTCAATGGCTACGCCCAAAAGCACCGTCAGCAGCAGCACCAGCGGAATGGACACCGCCAAGGAGCAGGAAGCGGAGATATACACCATAAAAAAGCCTGCCATCATGAAGATGTCGCCGTGGGCGAAGTTAATGAGGCGCAGGATGCCGTAGACCATGGTGTAGCCGATGGCGATGAGGGCGTACAGGCTGCCCACCGTGACGCCGGAGAGCAGCATCTGAATATAGTAAGCTGCGTCATGCATAAGTACGGGAACCTCCTTTTATATGAATCTTGCGCTTTCAGCATTCGGGGGAAGGATGTCCCTCGTCTGCCGAAAACGCAAGAGTCATCAAAGTCCACATCGTGAGGGGAGCGGCGCTCCCCTCACGATGCAGCTCTATATCGTTTTTATATGCGCGTTTATGCGCGCCGCCTGTTTATCAGCCGTTATAGGTGCTGAAGTACACGATCTCGCCGTTCTTGATGGTCTTGATAACAGCGTAGTTCTTCACGGCGTTGCCGTTGGCATCGAACTTCAGGTCGCCGGTGATCAGATCCTTCACCTCCAGAGAAGCCAGAGCGTCACGGATAGCGGCGCCCTCGGTGGATCCGGCCTTTTCGATGGCGCTAACGGCAGCCATGTAGGCGTCGTAGCCGCAGGGGGTCACGCTGGAAATAGCCTCGGCGGTGCCGCCGTTGTTCTCGATGCGGGTCTTATCCTCAGCCACCCACTTGGTGAAGCCTTCCACGAACTTCTTGCCCTCAGCATTGGATTCGTCGGCCGCATCAAAGAAAGCGGAGAAGTAGATGTCGGTGGCCTTGTCGCCGGTGCGCTGAGCGATGGAGATGTCATCCCAAGTATCGCCGGCCATGATGGGGCAGGTAATGCCGTTGTCACGAGCCTGGCTGATGATCATGGCAGCCGTTTCGATGGACACGGGAGCGAAGATGCCGTCGTAGCCGGCGGACTTGATGGTGGCCATCATGGTGGAGAAGTCAGCCTCGCCCTTCTGGAACTCCAGAACGGTAGCCTTGCCGCCCAGACGCTCCATTTCCTTCTGGAAATAGTTGCCGAAACCGGCAGAGTAATCGTCGCCGGACTCAATGATCAGGGCGCAGTTCTTGCTGCCCTTTTCCTTGTTGGCGAAGTTTGCCATCACGGCGCCCTGGAAGGGGTCAATATAGCAAACACGGAAATAGAAGTCGTTGCCCTCGGTCACCTGCGGGTTGGTGCAGGAGGTGCCGATAGCGGGGATCTTGGCAGACTCGAACAGCTTGCCGGCGGCAATGGCGCAGCCGGAGCCGTAGGTGCCGATCACCACGGACACGCCCTTGGAGATCAGGGTCTGCGCAGCAGCGGGTGCCTTGGCCTGCTCAGAAGCGTTGTCGGCGACCACCAGCTGGATCTTGTACTCCTTGCCGTTAATGGTGACGGTGGGCTTCAAAGAGTGTGCATACTCAATGCCCAGAATCTCTTTCTTGCCGCCGGCCGCATTCTGGCCGGAGGTGGGCTCAAAGATGCCGACCTGGATAACGTCGCCATCGGTGCCGCTGTCCTTACTGCCGCAGGCAACCAGCGACAGTGCTGTGACCAGAGCCAGCAGCAGAGCAATAAACTTTTTCATCTTGTTTTCCTCCATAAAATGTTTGCTCACGTGCTGCAAAAACGCAGCCTGTGGTTACCCGTATATTTTATAAGAAACGCCGCTTGAATGCAAGTAGAAATGTTGCCGCAATTTTTCGCCCCTCCGGCAAAAAACAGGAAGGATTTTCCGCCTTGCGCTCGTCTTTCTGTCCTCCATTCGCGCACAAACGCCCTCATAGCGCGCTTATTTCCCATTTTTTCACCCTTCCTGTCCCCCATTGGCAGACAAGGCGTTTCGTGATTTTGCACAATGCGCCGCGCCGCGCCTCCAAAAAAATCGTCCCTTTGGGCACACCAAAGAGACGATTTCCTGCACTATTATGCCTTTTCTGCCGCAAAAACAGCCTCAAACTCCTCCGCCGTCATGGTCTCGTGCTCCAGCAGGAAGTCCGCCACGGTCTGCAGCTTGTCCTGCTCCCGCTTGAGGATCTCGGTGCAGCGGGCGTAGGCGTCCGCCAGGATCTGCTGGATCTCGTCGTCCATTTCCGCCGCGATCTTCTCGGAGTAGGGGCGGGTGTGCCCCATGCTCTTGCCGATGAACACCTCGTCGCTGCCTGCGTTGAAGGCCACGTGCCCCAGCCGCTTGGACATGCCGTAGGTGCCCACCATTTTTCGGGCAATGGCCGTGGCGCGCTGCAGATCGTTGGAAGCGCCGGTGGAAATATCCCCCAGCATCAGCTCCTCGGCGGCGCGGCCGCCCAGCAGCGCCACGATCTCGTCCTCCATGTAGCGCTTGGAGAGGTAAGACCGATCCTCCTCCGGCAGGCTGATGGTCATGCCGCCCGCCTGCCCGCGGGGCACAATGGTGATCTGGTGCACGGGATCCTGATCCGGCAGGTCGTGCATCACCACGGCGTGACCCGCCTCATGGAAGGCGGTGAGCTTGCGCTCCTGCTCGGGAATGACCCGACTGTGCTTTTCGGGGCCGGCGATGACCTTGATGATGGACTCCTGAATGGTCTTCTGCCGGATCATGGCCTCGCCCCGCCGTCCGGACAGCAGCGCCGCCTCGTTGAGCAGGTTCTCCAGATCCGCGCCGGTAAAGCCTGCGGTGCCGCGGGCGATCTGCGCCAGGTCCACGTCCTCCGCCAGAGGCTTGTTGCCGGCGTGCACCCGCAGAATTTCCTCGCGTCCCTTGATGTCCGGCAGCCCCACATACACCTGCCGGTCGAACCGACCGGGGCGCAGCAACGCCGGATCCAGAATATCCACTCGGTTGGTAGCGGCCAGCACCACCACGCCCTGGCTGGCGGCAAAGCCGTCCATCTCCACCAAGAGCTGGTTCAGGGTCTGCTCCCGCTCGTCGTGTCCGCCGCCCAGACCGCTGCCGCGCTTGCGTCCCACGGCGTCGATCTCGTCTATGAAAATAATGGCCGGCGACTGCTTTTTCGCCTGCTCAAACAGGTCACGGACGCGGCTGGCGCCCACGCCCACATACATTTCCACAAAGTCCGAGCCTGAGATGGACAAAAACGCCACGTCCGCCTCGCCGGCCACGGACTTGGCCAGCAAGGTCTTGCCGGTGCCCGGAGGGCCAACCAGCAGCACACCCTTGGGGATGTGGGCGCCCAGCTGCAAATACTTGTCCGGATCCCGCAGGAACTCCACGATCTCCTGCAGCTCCTCCTTTTCCTCGTCGGCGCCGGCCACCTGGTCAAAGGTCACCCGATCCTCGCCCCGCCCGGGCATCTGCACCCGCGCCTGGCCGAATTTGGCCATCTTGTCCTGCGCAGCCGCATTGCCGCCGCCGGACATGCGCCCCATAAGATTGATAATGAGTATAAAGCCGATGACCCCCAGCACATAGGGCAGCAGCGTGCTCACCCAGTTGGTGGCGTGGACGAAATTCTGCTGCTTCACAAGGCCGCTCTGCACCTGCTGCTGCACCAGCCCGTCCATATCCGTGTAAAACGTCTCCACGCTGCCGATGGTGCAGGAAACCGCGGAATTATCCTGCAGCTTCGCCGTCAGCTTGTCGCCGGTGATGGTGAAGGACTGCACCTTTTCCTCGCGGAAATAGCGGCACATGTCGCTGTAGGCCACATCGCTGCCGCCGGCGCTCATGTTCCGCACCACCGTCATAATAAGCATCACCAGCAGCAAAACCAGCAGAATGCTGCCGGGTCGAATTCTTCTTTGCGTCACAGATCCATCTCCTTTTTATGAAACCGCACAAATGCCCCGCCAGCTGTTGCCCTTGAGCACGGACACGCACAGCATCACATGGGAGCGCACATTGCCCACGGGAATATACGGCTCCTTCCACGAGCGTGCGTCATAGGAACCGGTGCGGTTGTCGCCCATGAAGAACAGGCATCCCTCCGGCACGGTGTATTCCTCCTGCCGTCCGGAGGCGGTAACACCCTGCCGGGATAAATACGGCTCATCCAGCTTTTCGCCGTTTATATACACATAGCCGTCCTGAAAGCTCACGGTGTCCCCGGGCAGGCCGATGACCCGCTTGACAAGGAGCTTGTTCAATTCGTCGCTCCGAAAGGTCACCACCTCGCCCCGTTGGGGTATGGGGTCGGTAAGCACATACGGCAGCTGCCATGACAGCAGCAGCGACTTGGTGGGCAGCGTGGTCTCCATGGAGCTGCTGGGCACCCATGCGATCTGCAAAATCACCCGAAACAGCAGCAGCATCACCGCCACCGTCACGGGGATGAACCCATATTCCTGCCACAGTCTGCGCAAGCCGCCCCCTTTTTCCAGCCGCCGTCCCGGGCAGCTCTCGCCGGCGCGGTGCTCCGTATCAGGTTTGCTCTCCGGCTGCAGGCCGTCCCTGTTTTCGTCCATGTGTTCCTCCTGTTCTGCCCGTTCTCCGCAGAAAAAATTACTTGCTGTAAACCTCGGGCTTCAAAACGCCGATATAGGGCATGTTGCGGTACTGCTGGCAGTAGTCCAGTCCGAAGCCCACCACGAACTCGTCCGGCACTTCAAAGCCGGCCAGATCCGGCACGATGGGCTTTTCGCGGCGGGAGGGCTTATCCAGCAGGGTCACAATGGTAATAGACCGGGCACCCTTGGCCAGCAGATAATTGCGCAGGAAATAGAGGGTATTGCCGGAGTCGAGAATATCCTCCACCACGATGATGTTGCGGTCGGTGATGTCGCGCTGCAGGTCGCGGGTGATCTCCACCACGCCGGAGCTTTTCGTTGCGTTCTTATAGGAGGACACGCTGATGAACTCCACCTCGCTCTTGAGCTGGGTAGCCCGCACCAGATCCGCCATGAACACGAAGCAGCCGTTGAGCACGCCCACGAACATGGGATCCTTGTCCTCGAACCTGTCAAACAGCTCGTCGCCCATCTCCTGGATCCGCTGCCGGATCTGCTCCTCGGACAGCAGCACCTCCAAAATGTCCTGATTCATGTTGCTTTTAGCCATTGCTATATCCTCCTGATTTTTCTTTCTCGAGCTTAATAATTATCATCTCGCCGTCGGTCTCCCTCGGCAGAAATTTCTCGTCCGCGCCCAGCGGCCACACAGCCGCCAGCCGCTCGCCCGCATAAATGGCAGGCAGCCGATCCCGCTCCACGGGCTCTATTCCTCTCTCGGCGCACAGGCGCTTCACGCTGCGCCGGCCTCGGCTCCCCGCCAGCCGGAGTCCCTCCCCCGACCGGCAGGCGTCCACCGCAAGCCCGCTTCCTATTGTATCACACCCCAGCGCCATCTCATTCCGCTGCGGCACATAGGGTCTTCTTTTTCTTTCGCAGGTGATTTTATATCCGCCCCACAGGGTCGTCCCCATAGCCAGCGCCCTCGCCTCCGTCTGCTTCTCTGCCTTTTGCAGCAAAAAATCGTCGCCCCGCCGCAGCGCCACCACACCGTCCGGCAGATGTAGCGTGCCGCCGTCCTTGTGCAGCAGCGCCTCCATGGCCTCATAGTGTACAGCGCCGAAGTCCTTGCGCCCCACAGCCAGGCGCTCCGTCAGCGCCCGCAGCACCCGCAGCCGCAGAGCATAGGGCAGCGCCAGCAGCGCCGCGCAGGGCATCTCGGTGCCCTCCTCCGGCAGCGCCGAGCGCACCTGCTCCTGCCAGCAGCTCTCCTCCCGCCGGAGAATTTCCGCCGTGCGGCAGATGCTCTCCTCGGCGGCGGGGTACAGCTCCTTCAGCAGCGGCATCACGGTGAGCCGCAGCCGGTTGCGGGTCATGGTGATGTCCCCGTTGGTCTCGTCTTCGATATGGGGGATGCCGTTTTCGGCCAGATACGCCTCGATCTCCCGTCGGGAGGTCTGCAGCAGCGGGCGGATGATGTTCCCCCGCACCGGCGGGATGCCCGTCAGCCCCTCCGGTCCCGTGCCCCGCAGCAGGTTCAGCAGCACCGTCTCCGCCTGGTCGCCGGCGTGGTGCGCCGTGGCGATGCGGTCGGCCTGCGTCAGCTCCGCCGCCCGCTCAAAGGCCGCGTACCGCAGCCGCCGTCCGGCCTCCTCGATGCCCACGCCCCACTCCTTTGCCTTCTCCGGCACGCTCACCCGCTCGGTCACGCAGGGGATGCGCCGCTCCCGACAAAAATTCTGCACGAAGCAGACGTCCCGCTCCGCCGTGTCCCTTTGCCCGTGGTTCATGTGCACGGCGGCCACGGTAAATCCTTCCGTTTCTCCCAGCTTCCAGAGGTAGTGCAGCAGGCACATGGAGTCCCGCCCGCCGCTGACGGCGCACAGGATGCGCCCGCCCTTTTCCGGCAGCATGTCATGCACCCGCATAAACGGCAGCAGGTTCAGCCCGTCACTCCTCATAGCGGTTTTCCAGCGTGCTGAAGGCCGTGTAGTCCGGCATCCAGCGCAGCTCCACCTTGCCCGTTTCGCCGTGGCGGTTTTTGGCCACGATGCACTCGGCAATGTTCCGCTTTTCGGAGTCCTCATTATAATAATCGTCCCTATACAGGAACATCACGATGTCCGCGTCCTGCTCAATGGCGCCGGATTCACGCAGATCCGACAGCATGGGCCGCTTGTCCTCCCGCTTCTCGTTGGCGCGGGAAAGCTGTGAAAGACACAGCACCGGCACCTGCAATTCCTTTGCCATAATTTTCAGCATACGGGAAATATCCGCCACTGCCTGCTGGCGGTTCTCGCCACTGTAGCCCTTGCCTCCGGCGGAGGTCATCAGCTGCAGATAGTCGATGACCACCAGTCCCAGATTCTCCAGCCTGCGGCACTTGGAGTTCATGTCCGCCACGGTGAGCAGGGGGTTGTCGTCGATGCGGATGTCTGTTTCGTTGAGCACGGAGGATGCCTGCATGATCTTCATCCAGTCGCTCTCCCGCAGGTTGCCGGTGGAAAGGCGGGTGTTCTCAATAAGTCCCTCGTTGGCCAGCAGCCGCGTCACCAGCTGCTCCTTGGACATTTCCAGGGAAAAGATGGCCACGGTCTTGCCCGATGCCTTGGCCGCCGCCAGCGCGATGTTCAGCGCCATGCTGGTCTTGCCCATGCCGGGTCGGGCGGCCAGCAGCAGCAGGTCGGACTTGTTCAGCCCGTTGATCTTCCGATCCACGGCAGAAAGCCCCGTGGAAAGTCCCGGCGGCTCCGTGCTGCCCATGAGCTTGCCCAGCTGCTCCATCACGTCCGGCAGCACGGCCTTCACCGGTGTCATCTCCTGGCTGCCCCGTCCCTGCCGGATGGCGTAGATCTTCTGCTCGGCGGCCGAAAGCAGGTCTCCGGCGGTGCCCACGCCCTCCTGCACCATGCTGCTGATGTCCCCCGCCGCCTTGGCCATGGCGCGCAGCAGCGCCTTGTCCCTGATAATACCGGCGTATTCCATCACGTTGGCGGAGGTGGGGGTCACCTCCATGAGCTGCAGCAGGTATGCCCTCGTGTCCTCATGGTACACGCCGGCCTTTTCCATCTCCCGCGCCACGGTCACGCCGTCAATGGGGCGGGAATAGATGAACATGGAGTAAATGGTTTCAAAGATTTCCCGATTCTGCTTCAGGTAAAAATCCTGCGGCTGCAGCTTGCCCATAACGTCCTTCACGCAGTCGGCGTCGATGAGCATAGAACCTAACACCGCCTGCTCCGCCTCCGGCGAATGAGGCATGGCGCGGCTCAGCAGTTCGTCCATAGGCATAGGGGAAACCTCCTCTCCCTCGTTTTTTCTTACTTCTCCTCCGTCACGATGACGTACACCGTGCCGCTGATCTCAAAGCCCAGCTTGGCCTTCACCTCGTAGCTGCCGAAGCTCTTGATAGGCTCGTCCAGCACCAGCTTCTTGCTGTCGATGTCCACGCCGTGCTGCTCCTTGAGCGCCGCGGCGATCTCGCGCCCCGTCACGGCGCCGAAGAGCTTGCCGCCCTCGCCGCCCTTAGACGGCACCTTCACCTGCATGCCCTTGAGCTTCTCCGCGATCTCCGTGGCGGCGGCCTTAGCCTCCGCGTCGGCCTTGGCCTTTGCCTTTTCCTGCAGGCGCATGGTGTTCACCGCGTCCGCCGTGGCCGGAACGGCCAGACCCTTGGGCATGAGGAAGTTGCGTGCGTAGCCCTCGGCCACCTCGATCATCTGCCCCTTCTTGCCCTTGCCCTTCACGTCGGCCTTCAAAATGACTTTCATTTATTTTGTTCCTCCTTGGTTGGGTTTTTCATAGTATTTGTCAATGGCTTCCTTCAGCTTCTGCCGCACCTCGTCCACCGTCACATCCGGCAGCTGGCCGCCGGCGCTGGTGGAGTTTCCTCCGCCGCCCAGCGCCTCCACGATGACCTGCACGTTCACCTCGCCCAGCGAGCGGGCGGAGATATACACGCCGCCCTCCTTGGGATAGAACACGAAGGACGCCTGCACGCCGCTGAGAGTCAGCAGCTCGTCGGCCGCCTTAGCCGCCGTCACCCGCTGGCACTCCTCGTCAATGGCCGCAATGGCCAGATCCTCGCGGTAAAGCTCCGCCTGCCGGATGATGGCATACCGCGCGATCATGGACTCCAGATCGCTCTGGAACATCCGCTGCACGTCCTGCGTGTCCGCTCCGGCTCGGCGCAGGTACGCCGCCGCCTCGAAGGTGCGTCCGCCGGTGCGGTTGGTGAAGTTCTTGGTGTCCAGCACGATGCCCGCCAGCAGCGCCTCTGCCTCGGTCTTCAGCAGGTCGCCCGGCTCCAGCAGATACCCCAGCAGCTCCGTCACCAGCTCGCTGGCGGAGGAGGCATACGGCTCGTGATAGTTCAGCGCCATTTTCTCAATGTAGCTGCTGCCGCGGCGGTGGTGGTCGATAACGGCCACGCGGTTGCAGCTCTCCAGCAGCGGCTCGGACTCCACGCTGGCCGGCCGATTGGTGTCCACCACCACCAGGAGCGTGTCCGGCTGCACCCGCAAAAAGGCGTCGCCCCCGCCGATGAACACGTCTTTATACTCCGGCAGCACCTTCAGCTTCCGCAGCATAGGCCCCACGGAGTTGTTCTCCATGTCCAGCACGATGCGGGCGGTCTTCCCCCGCTTGCGGGCTATGGCGCATACGCCTGCCGCCGCGCCCAGGGTGTCCATGTCGGCATACTGGTGCCCCATGACGTACACATGCTCCGTGTCGTCCATGAGGTCACCCAAGGCGTTGGCCATCACGCGGGATTTGACCTTGGTGCGCTTTTCCGTTGCCTTGGCGCGGCCGCCGTAGAACTCAAAGTTCATCTTGTCCTTCACCACGGCTTGGTCGCCGCCGCGGCTCAGCGCCATCTCCAGCGCAAGCCCCGCGTTTTTATACAGCGCCTCAAAGCCCTCGGCCTCCCGACCCACGCCGATAGACATGGTGGCACACACACCCTCCGCCGCCTGCACCGTGCGCACCTCGTCCAAAATGGCAAAGCGCCCTGCGGCAAAGGCTTCATACTGCTTCTCGGTGAAGACCATGAGGTAGCGGTCTCTGTCGTATTTCATCACGAGGGCGCCGCCGGTGCCCCGCCACTGATCCATTTTTTCTTCCACGGCCGCCCGCACCGCCGAGCGCTTTCCCTCGGGGCAGGCGTTCATGAGATCCTCGTAGTTGTCGATCATCACAATGGCCATCACCGGCCTTGTTTCGGCCAGCGTGGCGCGCATGTGCTCCAGATCCGACACGTCCATCCAGTAGGTGGTGGCCAGCACCCCCAGATGCCCCTCGCCCTCGGGCTTGGAGAGGCAGCCGAAGATGCGGTAGCGCCGGCCGTTCCAGGCGAACAGCGTCGGGTACTCACTCTTGCCCTCCAGCAGCCAGTGGGTCTCAAAGTTCGGCACCACCTGCCCCACTCTGGACTCGAAAATGTCGTTCCCCACCTTGGGCAGCCCCATGAACAGGTCGTTGGCCCAGAGTACGTCGTCGCTGTCCGGGTTAAACACCATCATGGGCATGGGGGCAAAGAGCATATTGCTGGTCTTGGCGGTGTCCGCCCCGCCGGAAATGCGCTCCACATACTGATGGAGCTGCTGCTGCATCAGCTTGCTGCGGCGGTAGCTGACATACCACACCAGCATGGCCGCCCCCACCTCGCACACCGCCAGGATCGGCGACACCTTCACCGTCACCCCCGCAAACGCGAGCAGCAGCAGCATATACAGCACCGTATTGGTTCGGACGAGTTTTCGGATCTTCTCGTTCATGGTCTGCCCTCCCTTGTGGTGTGCGGGTCGTATGCGGCGTATGCGGATAGTGACCCAGTTTCATTTTGATTGTTCATTATACCATATTAACGCAGCGCACACAAGCGTTTCTTGCCCCCGCCGCCCACTTTTTTCCGTCCTGTCGAACAGAGCAAAAACATAGGGAACGGTTGGGGGTGTACAAATGGTAATAATTGTGTTATACTATGAAATAAATTAGGCGAAAACTTTTCTGCTCCCTGTCATTCCGAGGAGCGAAGCGACGTGGGGATCCGTAATCCCCCACGCGCCGCACCCCAACCCCTGCGTAGGGGCAGGGTTCTGCCCCGCCCGCCGGCCACGCTCCGCCCTTCCCGTTATGCTTCCGTAGGGGGCGGCGTCCTCGACGACCCGCAGGCGGCACTTTTTGGCAGAAAATCCCGCAGGAATTTTTGCCGGCTTCATTCGTATCTTTTCGCAGCCATGTGGACGCTGCGATGCGATAAACGGGGCTTATCCCCCGAAACATTTCAAATACGGTCACATTCAGGCGGTCATCCGCCGCCGCGCAAGGCGATGCAGGGCCAAGCGCAGGCGGATCGCCTTTGTTTTGGCGCGCATTTTTCCGCGCGCACCGCCCTTGTGACCCCGGATCACAAAAAGGAGAATCAAAACTTTTATGGCAGAAAAACTGAAAATCATCCCTCTGGGCGGCCTCAACGAGATCGGCAAGAACATGACCGTCTATGAGTACGGCGGCGAGATCATCGTGGTGGACTGCGGCATGGCCTTCCCCGGCGACGACATGTACGGCATCGACTGCGTCATTCCCGACGTCAGCTACCTTGTCAAAAACCGCAGCCGCCTCCGCGGCCTCTTCATCACCCACGGCCACGAGGATCACATCGGCGCCATCCCCTATGTGCTCAAGCAGGTGAACATGCCCATCTACTGCACCCGCTTCACCGCCGGCCTTGTCAAGCTCAAGCTCCAGGAGCACAAGCTGCTGGACTCCACCAAGATCATCACCGTGGAGCCGGGCAGCACCGTCCGCGCCGGCAAGTTCCAGGTGGAGTTCATCCATGTGAACCACTCCATTGCCGACTCCGTGGCCTTTGCCATCCACACCCGCATGGGCACCATCGTCCACACCGGCGACTTCAAGATCGACTCCACCCCCATCGACGGCGAGGTCATCGACCTGGCGCGCTTCGGTGCTCTGGGTCACGAGGGCGTGCTGGCGCTGCTGGCGGACTCCACCAACGTGGAGCGCCCCGGGTACACCATGAGCGAGCGTGCTGTGGGCAAGACCTTTGCCCGCCAGTTCGCCGGCTGCAAAAAGCGCATCATCGTCACGACTTTCGCCAGCAATGTCCACCGCATCCAGCAGGTCATCGACGCCGCCCACGCCTGCGGGCGCAAGGTGGCCGTCACCGGCCGCAGCATGGAGAACATCATGAAGGTGTCCACGGAGCTGGGCTATATGAAGGTGCCCAAGGGCACCGTGGTGGACCTGAACCGTCTGAAGAATCTCCCCCCCGAGCAGCAGGTCATCGTCACCACCGGCTCCCAGGGCGAAGAGATGAGTGCCCTCTACCGCATGGCCTTCTCCACCCACAAGCAGATCGACGTAGGCCCCACGGACAAGGTCATTATCTCCGCCTCCGCCATTCCCGGCAACGAGGTCACCGTAGGGCGTGTCATTAACGAGCTGTTCCGCAAGGGCGTGGACGTGGTGTATGACAAGGCGGATATGCTCCATGTGTCCGGCCACGCCTGTCAGGAGGAGCTGAAGATCATCCATGCCCTCACCAAACCCCGCTTCTTCATCCCCCTCCACGGCGAGCAGCGCATGCTGCAAATTCATAAGCGGGTGGCGGAGTCCATGGGCATGAGCCCCAATAATATTGTCGTGGCCGACAACGGCTCCGTCATCGAGATCACCGGCAAGCACATCAAGTGCGAGTCCAGCGTCCCCGCCGGCGAGGTGTTCGTGGACGGCTCCGGTGTGGGCGAAGTAGGCGCCGTAGTGCTCAACGACCGCAAGCTCCTGGCCGAGGACGGCATGGTGGTGGTGGTGCTCCCCATGTCCTCTCACGACCACCAGCTCCTGTGTCCGCCGGAGATCGTGACAAGAGGCTTCGTGTATGTAAAGGAGTCCGAGGATCTCCTGCGCCAGCTCCGCGATGTGGCGCAGAAAACGGTGGATGCCATGCCCGCCCGCAGGCGTCGGGACGACGGCGAGGTCTCCCGCTCCGTCCGCAGCGCCGTCAGCAGCTACCTCTACAAGCACACCAAGCGCAGCCCCATGGTCATCCCCATGGTCACAAAGCTGTAAAATTATAAAAAGGCTCCCGATGCCCTTGCATCGGGAGCTTTTTTCTCAGTCGTCGTAATCGGAATCGACATCATAATCGAGTACTTTCCACGCTCCGCCGATTTTCACCAAATACATGTCATAGGTATTTCTGACCGTCTGGTCTTCGCCCTTCACTTTCATCTTCACGATGATCTCCTTCGCTGCGGAAATATCATCCCTGTCTATCAGGCCTTTCGCCTCCAGCCCTTCGATCAAACGGGAATTTTCCTCCAGCAGCTTTTTTACGGATATATCCTTTGTCCTCGTGACTTCCGTTGTAATTTTATACTTTCCTACCAGATCCTCTATCGTTTCCTTGTCGGATTTGTTTTTCGCCTTAAAGAAGCTGCCCCACGAGGTGATATTCTCGTCATATTTGTCGCTCATGGCTTCAAAAAAGTCATCCTCGTCGTAATACCCCAGCTGCCGCGCCGACACCCCCACTCCCTATCCTCCCGCCGCCCGATAAACACCCCGCGCCTCAAAAATCTGTCATTGCGAGCCAGTGACCGACGTCACTGGTGCGGCAATCCGTAATACCCCATGCACCGCACCCCCAATTCACGCCGTAGGGCGGGGTACCCTCACCCCGCCGCCGTTCTTGCACCGCACCCCCATACCATGCGCAGGGACGGAGTTCTCTCCCCTACGCTATTCGGTGCATTTTCATAAAAATGTCATTGCGAAGAGCGAAGCAACGTGGCAATCCGTACTCTCTCCCCGCATCCCCCCAGCTTTCCATTTTCCGCTTTCAACTTTCCACTCTTCATCCCCCGCCCCCCTGCCGCATACAGTAAGGGCATAAGGGGGCGAGGCATTGAAAAAACGGATGTGGCAGGCGCTGGGTCTGCTGGGGGTCATGGCGCTGCTGCTGGTGCGCAGCGCCGTCGCCGGTGAGGCGGTGCGTCGGGGTCTGACCCTATGCGCCCGCTCGGTGGTGCCGGCGCTTTTTCCGTATTTTGTGGTGTCGGGCTTGTTCACGTCGCTGGGCTTTGCCGAAGGCGTGGGGCGGCGTCTGGCGCCGGTGACGGAGCATTTGTTCGGCGTGGGCGGCGCAGGCGCTTCCGCCCTTTTTCTGGGTCTGCTGGGGGGCTACCCCGTGGGCGGTCGCACCGCAGGTCAGCTCTATCGGGCAGGCCGGCTGGAAAAGGACGAAGCCCAGCGCCTGCTGGCCTTTTGCAACAACGCAGGCCCGTCCTTCATTCTGGGCGTGGTGGGTCTCGGCTGCTTCCAGAGCCTGCGCTCCGGCGTGGCTTTATATGTCATCCACGCCCTCTCCGCCGTCATGGTGGGCATTTTGCAAAAGAAAAAAGGCCACCCCTGCCGGAGAAGCCTGCTCCCGTCGTCCCCGCCGGAAAAAATCCTCCCCGCCTTCATCCACTCCGTGCAGGATTCCGCCGGCGCCATGGTGCGCATCTGCGGCTTTGTGGTCTTTGCGCTGGTGGTGCAGGCGCTGCTGGCGGAGCTGACAGGCATCACCCATCCGGCGGCGCTGGGCTTCATCGAGCTGACGGGCGGCGTGGTGCGGCTGGGAAGCAGTCCGTCGGATTTTGTGTGGGCGGCGGCGCTGCTGGGGTGGGGCGGTCTGTCTGTCCACGGACAGACCGCGTCGGTGCTGGCCGGCACCGGACTGAACATGGGACGGTATTTCTGCGGCAAGCTCCTGCAGGCGGCTTTTTCCGCCGTTTTAGCCTATATGGCCGTCCGCTTTTTTGCATAATATGTTGTCAAATATGTTATATAAAATGTTAATTATTTTATAGGAAAAAGAACAGAGCGTTGAGCAGGCAGCAGACCAGAATACCCATGCCCAGGGGCAGCAGCATGCCCACCAGCGTCCACTTTTTGCTGCCCGTTTCCCGCAGCAGCGTCAGGCAGGTGGTGCCGCAGGGCAGGTGCAAAAGGCACAGCGCCGCCGCGCAAACCGCGGTCTGCCACGACCACCCGTGGGCCGTCAGAATTTGCCCCAACCGGTCGGTTTCCACCTCCACCATGGTGGAGGTGGAGAGATAGCCCATGGCCAGAATAGGCAGCATGATCTCGTTGGCGGGAAAGGCCAGCAAAAAGGCCAGCAGCACCATGCCGTCCAGCCCCATGACCCCGCCCAGCGGCTGCAATAATCCGGCCAGAACCGTTAAAAGCGGCTGCCCGCACGCCCGAAGATGCGCCAGCCCCCAAAGCACCGCTCCGGCAGGCATGGCCACCGTCACCGCCCGCCCCAGAACGAAAACCGTTCTGTCCAGCAGCGAGCGCACCAGCACCCGTCCGATCTGCGGCATACGGTAGGGCGGCAGCTCCAGCGAAAAGGAGGAGACCTGCCCCCGCAGCAGGGTGACAGACAGGAGCTTGGAGCACAGCAGCGTCATCCCCACAGCAAAGAGAATCACCGCCAGAAACAGCCCCGCCGCCAGCAGCCGCCGCCCTGTGCCGACGGTATTTCCCAGGAAAAACAGGGAGATCAGCGCCGCCAGCGTGGGGAAGCGGCCGTTGCAGGGCACCAGAGAATTGGTGAGCTGCGCCGTGAGCCGCTCCCGCGGGGAGTCGATGATGCGGCAGCCGGTGACACCGCAGGCGTTGCAGCCGAAGCCCATGCACATGGTCAGGCTCTGGCGCCCGTGGCCGCCGCAGCGGCACATGAGACCGTCCAGATTGAAGGCCACCCGCGGCAGGTAGCCCGCGTCCTCCAGCAGCGTGAACAGGGGGAAGAAGATGGCCATGGGCGGCAGCATCACCGCCACCACCCACGCCGTGGTGCGGTAGACCCCGTCGGCCAGCAGCCCCTGCAGCCAGAGCGGCGCGCCCAGCGAGGAAAGGCCGGTCTTTATCGGCTCCACGAGGCCCAGCAGGACGGACTGCAAAAAGGCCGAGGGTGCACCGGCGCCCCAAAGGGTGAGGTAGAACACCGCGCCCAACAGCAGCAGCATGGCGGGGATGCCTATCAGACGGCCGGTGAGCAGCCGATCCAGCAGCCGATCTCGCCGGTGGGGCGGATGCTTGCAGCGCAGGCAGGCTTTTCCTATTTCCTCCGCCCGCTGCACCCGCGCGGCAGTGACGGCATCCCGCAGCGGGCGGCCGGTGAGGCTGCCCAGCGCTTTCTGCGCCAGCAAAAACGCCGCCTGCTCCTGCGGCAGCGGGGAAAGCTCGCCGCACAGCAGTGCAAGCCCCCGATGCCGAGGACAGGGCAGCAGGGACAGGGCGCTCTCAACGGCGGCGGGGTAAGGGATGCGCCAAGGGTCATCGGGCTTTACACATTCTGTCTGCGCCGTGACGGCCTCGGTCAGCACCCCAAGTCCCCGACCGCTGCGGGCGGCAGCCCCCGTTACCGGGCAGGACAGCAGCCGTGAAAGGGCGGCAAGGTCTACCGAAACGCCGTCCTTTTCCGCCTCGTCCAGCAGGTTCACGCACACCACAAGGCGGGGCGTGATCTGCCGTATTTGCAGCACAAGGTTCAGGTTGCGCCGCAGGCAGGTGGCATCCACCACCGCCAGAACAACATCTGCCGCGCCGGAGAGCAGGTAGTCGCGGGTGACTTCCTCCTCCGGAGAGTCGGCGCTCAGAGAATAGGTGCCGGGCAGATCCACCAGATGCACCAGGCAGTCCCCCGTGCGGAAGCTGCCCTCCGCCGAGGCCACCGTCTTCCCCGGCCAGTTCCCCGTGTGCTGGTGGAGCCCCGTCAGAGCATTGAAGACCGTGGACTTGCCCACATTGGGATTGCCGGCCAAGGCCACCGTGATCTCTTTCATACCGCTTCCTCCTTGCCGCAGATGTTTCTCCATTGTATGCAGGGCGGCGCGTCCGCGTGCCTTCTATTCGGCGGGGTATTTGCATATACTGCGTGCGTGCTGCGCCGCAGCCGAGAGGAGGAAACGAAAATGAGGATCCATGTGGTGAAGAAGGGGGAGAGCCTTTTCTCCATTGCGCAGCAGTACGGTGTGTCCGCCCGCCTGCTGCAGAAGCAGAACGAAGTGCCGGCGGACGGGACGCTGGTGACGGGGCAGACGCTGGTGATCCTGCTGCCGGAGAAGACCCACATCGTGCGGTCGGGGGACACGGTGTATTCCATAGCAAGGAAATACGGCGTGTCCGCCAGAGAAATTTTTCAAAACAACATTTTTTTACAGGGGCAGGGAACGCTGACGCCCGGGGAGGAGCTGATTGTGACCCTGAAGGACGCGCCCAAGGGCGGGGCGCTGGGGGTGAACGGCTACGCCTATCCCTTCATCGGAAACGACCTGCTGCGGCAGGTGCTGCCCTACATGACCTATGTGACGCCGTTTACCTACGGCATCGGGGCGAACGGGCGGCTGATGCCCCTGCGGGACGAGGGCATTCTGGCGGCAGCGGGGCAGTACGGCGTGCAGCCGTGGATGCACCTGGCGTCCTTGACGGAGGAGGGGCGGTTCTCCTCGGCGCGGGCGGAGGCGCTTTTGCAGAGCGGACCGCAGCAGGAGGAACTGCTGGAGCAGGTGAAGGAGATTTTGAAGGAAAAGGGCTACGGCGGGCTGGACGTGGACTTTGAGTACATCCGGCCGGAGCTGGGAGCGGCCTACGCCGCCTTCGTGGTCATGCTGCGGCGGGAGCTGAATTCGCTGGGCTACTCCGTGCTGGCGGCACTGGCGCCCAAGACCTTTGCGGGGCAGCGGGGGCTTCTATACGAGGCGCACGACTACGCCGCGCTGGGGCAGGCGGCCAACGGCGTGCTGCTGATGACCTACGAATGGGGCTATACCGCAGGGCCGCCCATGGCGGTGGCGCCGCTGAACAAGGTGCGGCAGGTGCTGGACTACGCACTGACGGAGATCGCGGCGGAGAAGCTGTTTTTGGGCGTGCCGGTGTACGGCTACGACTGGCCGCTGCCCTTTAGAGAGGGGCTGACCCGCGCGGAGTCCATTTCGCCTCAGGAGGCGCTGGCGTTGGCCAGACGGTACGGGGCGGAAATTCGGTTCGACGAAACGGCGCAGGCACCGTGGCTCCGCTACACGGCGCCCGACGGCGTGGAGCACGAGGTGTGGTTCGAGGACGCGCGCAGCAGCTATGCAAAATTCCGGCTGGCGGCGGAAAAGAGCCTTCAAGGAGTGGGGCTATGGAACCTCATGCGGCCGGCGCCCCAGACCTATTTGGCGCTGCACGGGGGATTTGACATTGAGGTGATGGGGGAGAGAAAGAAATAGTTGAAAGCGAAAAACGGAAAGGGGAAAGTCGGGGGTGTGAGGAAGGAGTACGGATTGCCACACCAGTGACGTCGATCACTGGCTCGCAATGACAGTTTTGAGAATGCGGTGCGTAGCCGGACGGCGGGGTGAGAGGAGCGAATCGAGCGCCGCCGGTGGCGGATGAAGCGAGAGGAGCGAGTGGCTGCGGTCAAAATTGGGGGCGGCCGCCGTAAGGCAGCGCAGAAATTTTGGGCACCGCAACAGGATCACCCCGCCCTACGGCGGCATATCAGAAAATACGGCGGAATATGGGACATTTTGAAAGTGGGGGTGCAGCATGGGGAAGCGGAAGCTGGCGCAGGTGGGGCAGGAGGCCGTGGAGCGGCTGGATCTGCCTCCGGAGGTGGCGGCGGGGGTGCCGCAGATGGAGCTATACGGCAACCGGCAGATCTATTTGTCCGGTCACAGGGGCGTGATCTCCTACAGCACGGAGGAGGTGGCGGTGGCCGGCGGCAGCCTGACGGTGCGCATTACGGGAACGGAGCTGCAATTAGCGGCCATGACGGCGGAAGAGCTGCGGCTGACGGGACGCATCAAACAGGTGGAGCTGATGGAGTGAGCTATGTATAAGCGTGCGGTACATTATTTGCAGGGCAGCGAGTGGGTGGAGATCCAGTGTGCCTGTCCGGAGCGGGTGCTGAACCTGCTGGGGGCAAGGGGCATCGTGTTCTGGGACCTGACATGGGAGTCGGAGATATGCCTGCGGCTGCGGATGCTGCTGCGGCAGGAGGCGCTGCTGCGGGAGATCGCCGAGCAGACGGGGGCGGAGATCACCGTGATGAGCCGGCGGGGGGTGCCGCTGCTGTGGGCGCGGTTCAGGCGGCGGTATGTGCTTTTGGCGGGGCTGGCGGTCTTCTGGCTGCTGCTGTTCGGCGGGAACTTATTCATATGGGAATTTCGGGTCAGCGGCAACGAGAACGTGCCCACGGAAACGGTGCTGCGGGCGCTGGAAAACTACGGCATCACCATCGGCTCACAGGGCATGCACATTGATCAGGAGGACATGCGCAACCATGTGCTGCTGGAGCTGCACGATGTGTCGTGGCTGACGGTGAACGTGAAGGGGTGCGTGGCCTATGTGCAGGTGGTGGAGCGGCAGCGGCCGCCGGAGATCGCTCAGGAGGACGGCGTGTGGAACATCGTGGCCACCCGCGACGGGCTGGTGACGCAGGTGCGGGCACTGAACGGAAAGGCGCTGGTAGCCGCAGGCAGCACCGTGACGGAGGGGCAGCTGCTGGTGACGGGGATCTACGAAACGCGGGATCAGCGCACCTACACGACCCACAGCCTCGGCACGGTGGAGGCGCGGACGTGGTACGAATTATCCGTATCCGTGCCGCTGGAGATCACGGAGAAAAGCGGGGAAAAGCAGGAACGGACGGCCATTTCCATTGACTTTGGCAAAAAAAGAATAAAATTGTGGGGCAGGGGTAGCATAAGCGGCGCAAACTGTGATAAAATAACATATTATCATCCGCTGTCGCTGCCGGTGGGGCTGCGGCTGCCCGTGACGCTGGTGAAGGAAACGGTGACGGCCTATGAGGGGCAGACCCTCCGCCGCAGCCGCGAGGAGGCGCAGAAGGAGGGGGAGAACCTCCTGCTGCAGCAGCTCAAGGCGCAGCTGGACAAGAGCAGCGCCATAACGGAGACGAAGTTTTCCGCCGCCGTGGAGGGGGACTTTCTGCTGGTGGTGCTGCAGGCCGAGTGTCTGGAGCAGATAGGCAAGCCCGTGCAGGTGCAGCAGGCGGAGGAATCGAACTGAGGAGGAGACCCATGGAGCAGCGCATCAGTCTGGAGCGTATGGAGGAGGCGGTGAGCCTTTTTGGCTCGTTTGACGAGAACATCCGTCTGCTGGAAAACGAATTTCATGTGACCGTAGTGAACCGTGAGGAGCAGCTCATCATCAACGGCGAGCCGGAGGACACTATGCTGGCGGCCAAGGCCATCGAGGCGCTGCTGCGCCTTATCTCCAAGGGGGAAAACGTGGGGGAGCAGCACGTGCGCTACGTTATCGGCCTGTGCCGCAGCGGCCAGTCCGACCGCATTGACGAGCTGACCAGGGACGTCATCTGCATCAGCGCCAAGGGGCGCCCCATCAAGCCCAAGACCATCGGCCAGAAGGACTACATAAAAACCATTCAGCAAAAGCCCGTGACCATCGGCGTGGGGCCGGCAGGTACGGGCAAGACGTATCTGGCCGTGGCGGCGGCGGTGGCGGCCTTCCGGGAAAAGGAAGTAAGCCGCATCATTCTCACCCGTCCGGCGGTGGAGGCCGGCGAGCGGCTGGGCTTTCTGCCCGGCGACCTGCAGAGCAAGGTGGATCCTTACCTGCGGCCGCTGTATGACGCCCTGTTTGACATGCTGGGGGCGGAGACGTATCAGAAATATCTGGAAAAGGGCAACATCGAGGTGGCGCCGCTGGCCTACATGCGGGGGCGGACGCTGGACGACAGCTTCATCATTCTGGACGAGGCGCAGAACACCAGTCGGGAGCAGATGAAAATGTTCCTGACCAGAATGGGCTTCGGCTCCAAGGTGGTCATCACCGGCGACGTGACCCAGATCGACCTGCCGGAAGGCAAGCCCAGCGGGCTGAAGGAGGCAATGAAGGTGCTGGACGGCGTGGAGGGCGTGGGCATTTGCCGGCTCACCCAGAACGACGTGGTGCGGCACATCATGGTGCAGCGGATCATCGAGGCCTACGCCAAATTTGAGGAGAAGAAAAAGAAATGAGAAAGACCCACTATATCCCCATCACCGCCGACATAGAGGGGGCGGCGGACAAGCGCACCTGCGCCCTCATCCGCCGGACGATCCGCACGGCGCTGGCGGCAGAGGGCATGACGCTTCCGTGCGAGGTGGACGTGCTTTTAACGGACGACGAGGGCATCCACCGGATCAATCTGGACATGCGGAATGTGGACAGGCCCACGGACGTGCTGAGCTTTCCGGAGTTTGACCTGACGCCGGAGGAGCTGCCCGCAGCAGAGGACGCAGACCCCGGAACGGGACTGATCCCTCTGGGGGACATGGTGCTCTCCATGGAGCGCGTGGCGGCGCAGGCCGAGGAGTACGGGCACTCGCGGCAGCGGGAGCTGGCGTATCTCGTGACCCACTCGATGCTGCACCTGCTGGGGTACGACCATCTGGACGAGGGCGAGATGAAAAAGCAGATGCGCGGGCGCGAGGAGGCCATCATGGCGCTTCTCGGGCTGGAAAGATAAGAGCGCAGGCGCCGCACCGGCAACGGAAGCCTGCAAAAAGGACGGGGCAGAAAGGACGGAGCCATGAAGAAGAAAACCATCGTTCTCCTATCTCTGGCGGCCATTATTCCGGCGGCGGCGCTGTATGCGAGGAGGATATTCTGGAGCGGCACGACGACATCGTGGGACATTACAGAATGAGCTGATGAGGCTTAAAAAGGAGGCTGTTTTATGGCGACGTTTGATGATTTCATGAAGCTGGACATTCGGGTGGGCACCATCACGGAAGCGAAGGTCTTTGAAAAGGCCAGAAAGCCGGCCTATCAGCTAATGGTGGATCTGGGCGGGGAGATCGGGCTGAAGCGGTCTTCGGCGCAGATCACGGAGCACTACAAGCCCGAGGAGCTGGTGGGCAAGCAGGTGCTGGCGGTGGTGAATTTTCCGCCGCGGCAGATCGCAAACTTTATGTCGGAGGTGCTGGTGCTGGGCACCTACAGCGAGGGCGGCGTGGTTCTCATTACGCCGGACAAGCAGGTCAAAAACGGGGACAAGCTGGGTTGATATATGCAGAGAAAGCCTCGCAGAGTTCGCGTCCGCAGACGCGAAAAATGGAGATCGTTTTCTCGCGCGACATGCGCGTGAGAGAAAATACCGCTCAGGCTGCCAGTGTGGAATTTTTGCGCCCCGCGCAAAAATTATGCGCGCAGCAGACTGGGAGGCTTTTGGCAGAAATATCGAAGATTTTTCGCCAGTTTTAACGAAAGTTGAGGATCACCTATGAGTAACATTACAAAAACCGCTATGATCACCGTGTGCGGACGGCCCAATGTGGGCAAGTCCAGCCTGACCAACGCCCTGGTGGGGGAGAAGATCGCCATTGTGTCCAATAAGCCCCAGACCACGAGAAACCGCATTTACGGCGTGGTGAACCGGGGGGACACCCAGTATGTGCTGCTGGACACACCGGGTCTGCACAAGCCCCGCTCCCGACTGGGGGACTACATGGTGAAAGTCGTGCGGGAGAGTCTGGCGGACGTGGAGTGCGCGGTGCTGCTGGTGGAGCCTATCGCCCACGTGGGCGAGCCGGAGAAAATATTGCTGGAGCGCATCCGGGAGGAGAAGCTGCCGTGCATTCTCTGCATCAATAAGATCGACACCGTGGCCAAAAAGGACGACCTGCTGGCGGTCATTGCCGCCTACAGCGAGGCTTATCCGAATTTCGCTGCCATCGTGCCCATCTCCGCACGCACCGGCGACGGGCTGGAGGAGCTGATGGGGCTGCTGGCAGGCTACGCTCAGGAGGGGCCGCAGCTCTTCCCCGACGGCATGACCACCGACCAGCCGGACAGCCAGGTCTGTGCCGAGACGGTGCGGGAGAAGATGCTGCTGTGTCTGGACAAGGAGATCCCCCACGGCACGGCGGTGGAGGTGACGCGATTCTCCGAGCGGGAGGACGGCATCATTGATCTGGACGTGACCATTTACTGCGAAAAGGCCAGCCACAAGGGCATCATCATCGGCAAGGGCGGCGAGATGATCAAGCGCATCAGCTCTCTGGCGCGGCGGGACATTGAGAAATTCATGGGCACGAAGGTGTACATGGAGACCTGGGTGAAGGTGAAGGAAAACTGGAGAGATAATGTGAACTTTATCCGAAGCCAGGGGTATGACGAGAACTGAACCGGCGGCGGGAGGGCAGAAGCATCCGCCCCTACGCAGGAATTGGGAGTGCGGCGGTTGTCAGGCGGCGGGGTGAGGGCACCCCACCCTACGGATGCGGTGCAGGGGTATTACGGATTGCCACGTCGCTGCGCCCCTCGCAATGACAGGGTTGGAGATGCGGCGTATGCGGGGCGTCGAGGACGCCGCCCCCTACACGGGGGATGGGGGTGCGGTACAGGCGGGCGGGGTAGAACCCCGCCCCTACGCAGGGCATGGGGGATCATGCGTTTATCGGGTGGCGGCATACATGGGTGCCGCCCTACGGATTTTTACTTTGATAAAAATCGGCATCCAGTTCTTTCCACGGGTAAAGCGACGGTCGCTTCGGCATGCTATCTCCAAAGGGAGGTGGCAGGCATGGAGGACTATTGGAATTTGTTTTTTGAGACGGGGGCGCCGGAGTTTTATGTGCTCTACCGCTCCTGCAAGGAGGAGGACGAATGGCAGTCCAGCAAGTGAAAACCGTGGTGGGCGGCCTTGTTCTGCGGGTGACGGACACCAAGGAGAGCGACAAGATCCTCACCGTGCTCACGGCGGAGCTGGGGAGAATATCCGTCATCGCCCGAGGCGCGCGGCAGAAAAACAGCCGTCTGGCGGCGGCCAGCCAGCTGTTTGCCTGGTCGGAAATGACGCTGTATAAGCGGGGGGAGTGGTACTATCTGAGCGCCGCCGACCCTATGGAATTATTTGCGGGGCTGCAGACGGACTTGGTGCGCCTGTCGCTGGCGGCGTATCTGAGCGAGCTGACGGAATTTGTGGCCGGTGAGGATACGCCGGCGCCGGAACTGCTGCGGCTGCTGCTCAACGGACTGTACGCCCTGGCGGCGCTGAAAAAGCCGCCGACGGCCGTGAAGCCGGCCTTTACATTTCGGCTGCTGGCGCTGGCGGGCTTCGAGCCTATGGCGGACGGGTGCGCCGTGTGCGGCGCGGAAACGCCGGAGCAGCCGGTGCTGGACGTGGTGCAGGGCGTGGTGCATTGCCGCAAATGCGGCCACAGCGGGCAGGACGTGCCCCTGTCGGAGGCGGCGCTGGCGGCGCTGCGGCACATTTTGCAGGGGCCTGACAAGAAGCTCTATGCCTTCTCTCTGCCGGAGGACGACCTGAAGCTGCTGGATCGGGCGGCGGAGGCCTTCGCGGCGGCGCAGCTGGAGCGAAACTTCCGCACGCTGGGGTATTATAAAGCGGTACTTATATGAAACGGCAAAGTGCCTATAGGGCGTGAGGGGTATTACGGATTGCCACACCGGTGTGCGCACCGGCTCGCTATGACAGGGATTTTAGCAAGAGGTGCGCCGCAGGCGGCAATTTTTTGAAATTCTATTGGAATATTAAAACATATTTTCGTTCCTGAGAGAGGGATATACATGAATACATTATTTGAAAAATCCATACGGACGCTGGAGCTGCCGGCGGTGCTTTCCATGCTGGCGGCGCTGGCGGTGAGCGATGCGGCCAAGGAAAAATGCCGCAGCCTTATGCCGGTGTGCGACCTGGAGGAGGCGCTGCATTTGCAGGCGGAAACCCAGAGCGCGCGGGAGCGGCTGGGGCTTATGGGCAGCCCCAGCTTTTCGGGCGTGAAGGACGTGTCGCGGGCGCTGAACCGCGCCGACCACGGCGGCGTGCTGAACACCCGCGAGCTGCTGGACGTGGCAGACCTGCTGACGGCCTCCAGACGGGTATCGGAGTACGACAAGGATCGGCAGGGGGAGAAAACCGTGCTGGACCACCTGTTTTCCGCCCTGCATACCAATAAATTTTTGGAGGATAAAATTCACGGGGCAATTCTGGACGAGGAGACCATTGCCGACAGCGCCAGCCCCGAGCTTGCCGACATCCGGCGCAAAATGCGGCTGGCCTCCAGCAAGGGGCGGCAAATTTTGCAGCGCATTATCTCCTCCCCCTCCTACGCCAAGGTCCTGCAGGAGGCGCTCATCACCCAGCGGGACGGGCGGTTCGTGGTGCCGGTGAAGGCGGAGTGCAAGGGGAGCATCCCCGGCCTCGTCCACGACATCTCCGCCTCGGGAGCGACGCTTTTCGTGGAGCCAATGGGCGTGGTGCAGGCCAACAACGAGCTGAAGGAATTGCAGGCACGGGAGGAAAAGGAGATAGACCGCATTCTGCGCATCCTCTCCGGCGAGTGCGCGGCGCAGATGATGAACATTCTCTATGACTATGACATTCTGGTGCATCTGGACGTCATTTTCGCACGGGCGCAGCTTAGCTACCGGATGAACGCCGCCATGCCCCTTCTCGCCCGAAAGGGCGGCATCGTGCTGCGGCGGGCAAGGCATCCGCTGCTGGATCAGGCCAAGGCGGTGCCCATTTCGCTGGAGCTGGGGAATCAGTATGACACTCTGGTCATCACCGGCCCCAACACCGGCGGCAAGACCGTGACCCTGAAAACCATCGGCCTGCTGACGCTCATGGCGCAGTGCGGGCTGCAGATCCCCGCCGACGACGGGTGCAGGCTGCGGGTGTTTGACCGCGTGCTGGCGGACGTGGGCGACGAGCAGAGCATTGAGCAGAGCCTGTCCACCTTCTCGGCGCATATGTCCAACACCGTGGAGATTCTGCGGCAGGCGGACGAGAACAGCCTGCTGCTCTTTGACGAGCTGGGCGCCGGCACCGACCCCGTGGAGGGCGCGGCGCTGGCCATTGCCATCATTCAGAATGGGCGCAGCAAGGGGTCGCTCATCGCGGCCACCACCCATTATGCGGAGATGAAGACCTTTGCCATGACCACGGCGGGGGTGGAAAACGCCAGCTGCGAGTTCGATGTGGCGACGCTGCGGCCTACCTATCGGCTGCTCATCGGCATCCCCGGCAAGTCCAACGCCTTTGCCATTTCAAGGCGGCTGGGGCTGGACGAGGCGGTGATTCAGGCGGCCAAGGAGCAGATGGACAGCGAGTCCGTGCGCTTTGAGGACGTGCTGACCCAGCTGGAGGAAAAGCGGCAGCGGCTGGAGAAGGCGCAGAACGAGGCCGACCGCCTCTGGCAGCAGAGCCAGGAGGACGCCCGCAAAGCGCGGGTCTTCCGCGAACAGATGGAAAAGGCCAAGGAAAACGCCCGCAGCAAGGGCGAAAACGAGGCCAAACGCATCGTGCGGCAGGCGCAGCAGCAGGTGGACGAGATTTTCGCCGAGCTGGACGAGCTGCGCAAAAAAATGCAGCAGCAGGCGGACTTTCAGGCCGTCAACGACGCCAAGGTGTCCGCGCGGAAGCATCTCCACGCCGCTGAGGACGCCCTGCACCTGCGGGAGGAAACGCCGGAGCCGGCGGCTCCCACCCGCCCCATCGCGGCGGGAGATCTGGTGGAGCTGCCGGGGGTACGCACCGCCGCCACGGTGCTGCAGGTCAGCGGCGACGGCAGCCTTGTTTTGCAGGCGGGCAAGATGAAAATGACGGCCAAGCCCGGACAGGTGCGCCTGCTGGAGGAGCAGACGCGGCAGAAGGCGAAGCAGCAGGCCGCGCCGCGCACCACGCCGGCGCCGCAGCTGCGGCTGGAGCGGCGGGCTTCCTCGGAGCTGGACATACGGGGCTACGAAACGCTGGAGGCCGAGAGCGTGGTGGAGAACTATCTGGACGCCGCCGTGATGGCAAAGCTGGAAACCGTGACCATTATCCACGGCAAGGGCACAGGCGCCTTGCGCAAGGCCGTGCACGAGATCCTCAAGCGCAGCAAGGTGGTGAAGAGCTTCCGGCTGGGGCGCTACGGCGAGGGCGAGGCCGGCGTGACGGTGGTGGAGCTGAAGTGACGGCGGCGGGAGCAAGCCGAAAGCCACAAAGGAAAAATAATACGTGCATTGCGAGCCGGCGATATTGGTTGCCGGCCCGCAATGCTGTTTTTTTTGGGGGGAGACGGATTGCCACGTCGCTTCGCTCCTCGCAATGACAGGGTTTGATGGTGCGGTGCGCGACGAGCGGCGGGGTGAGGGGAGCGAATCGAGCGCTGCCGGTGGCAGAAGAAGCGAGATGAGCGAGTGGCCGCGGTCAAAATTTCAAACGTCCGCCGTAAGGCAGCGTAGAAATTTTGGGCACCGCAACAGGATCACCCCGCCCTACGGGGGTACAACAGGGGGCGCGGCGCATGCGGGGCGTCGGGGACGCCGACCCTTACGAAAGCATTACAGAGAGTGCGGTATGGTGATTATAGCGAAACGGAATGGGAGGGTTTTGTGGGAAAAGTAGAATTTTGACCGCGTTTGGACGGGGTTTCTCGTTTTTTTCGTGGTTTTTGCCATTGCATTCCGGTCTGCTATCCGTATAATTATAATTGGTTAGGATGGATAATAATCCGAATAACTTGCTGTGCGTAAAGGAGAAGAGGATATGTATACGCAGGAAGTCACCGTGAAAAACGAAGTCGGGCTGCATGCCAGACCCGCCACCTATTTCATTCAGAAGGCCAATGAGTTCAAATGCGGCATCTGGGTGGAGAAGGACGAGCGCCGCGTGAACGCCAAGAGCCTGCTGGGCGTGCTGAGCCTGGGCATCGTGGGCGGCACCACCATCACCCTCATTGCCGACGGTTCCGACGAGAAGGAGGCCGTGGCCGCGCTGGCTGAGCTTATCAACAGCAATTTCGGCGAATAAATCAGGAGAAAAGCGAAGCGGTTCTGCGCCGCTTCGCTTTTGTTTCGAGAAAAAATGCTTGCATTGGTAAATCATATATGATATAGTGTGAGCAGTAAGGTTTGTTTTCGCAGAGTGGACTTCTCGGTCCGCTCTTTTTCTTGGCTAATTTACATTCCTTAAAATTGCGGAAATGCGAGGATTTTTGATGAAAAAAGTGACGGAGATCGTGGCGGAGCTGGCCGCTCCCGTGGCGGCGGAGTTCGGCTGCGAGCTGTGGGACACGGAGTATGTGCGGGAGGCCGGACAGTGGTTCCTGCGGCTGTATCTGGACAAGGACGGCGGCGTGGACATTCTGGACTGCGAAAACGTGAGCCGCAAGGTCAGCGACCTGCTGGACGAGATCGACCCCATCGAGGGCAGCTACATCTTCGAGGTGTCCTCCGCCGGAGCGGAGCGGCAGCTGAAGCGGCCGTCGGATTTTGAAAAGTTCTTGGGCAGCCCCGTGCTGCTGAAGACGTACCAGAATCGGGATGGGCGGAAGGAGTTCGCCGGCGTGCTCAAAGGCTATGACGGCGGCGCCGTGGTGCTGGAAACGGGCACGCAGGAGCTGCGGTTCGAGAAAAACGAGGTGGCCATGGTGCGGCTGCGGATCGTATTTTGAGCCGGCGAAAAAACTTTTTTCTGCCAAAAGGGCTGCAGTCCGCCTTTAAGATAACCTAATTTCTTATTTCTTATTTTTGATTTTTCTAATATAGAACAGGAGTTACTGCTATGAAATGTGAAGAAATCTTTGCCGCTCTGGAGCTGCTGGAAAAGGAGCGGGGCATCCCCCAGGATTTTATGCTGGAAAAGATCGTGCAGGCCCTCGCCACCGCCTATAAGCGCGACCACGAGGACGTGGAAAACGTGGTGGTGGACGTGAACGAGGAAAAGCACGACCTGAAGATGTTTGTGGAGAAGACCGTGGTGGAGGAGGTGGAGAACCCCGCCGCCGAGATCTCCGCCGAGGAGGCCAAGGCCATCTCCGCCAAGTACCATGTGGGCGACACCGTGCGCTTCCCCGTGAAGAACGTGGACTTCGGCCGCATCGCCGCCGGCAACGGCAAGCAGGTCATCATTCAGGGGCTGCGGGAGGCCGAGCACGGCATGATCTATGACGAGTTTAACTCCAAGCAGCACGAGATCCTCACCGGCACCGTGCTGCGCATTGACCAGCGCACCGGCAACGCCACCGTGCGTCTGGGCACCGGCGCCGACGCCACCGACGCTGTGCTCCCTCTGGGCGAGCAGGTGATGGGCGAGGAATACTACGAGGGGCAGATGCTGAAGGTGTACCTGGTGGAAGTGCGCCGCGGCAGCCGCGGCCCGCAGATGCTCATTTCCCGCACCCACCCGGGGCTTGTCAAGCGCCTGTTCGAGCTGGAGGTGCCGGAAATTTTCGACGGCACGGTGGAGATTCGCTCCATTGCCCGCGAGGCCGGCAGCCGCACGAAGATGGCTGTGTATTCCTCCGATGAAAACGTGGATCCCATCGGCGCCTGCGTAGGCCCCCGCGGCCAGCGCGTGAACGCCATCGTGGAGGAGCTGCACGGGGAGAAGATCGACATCGTGCCCTTCAGCGAGGATCGGGCGCAGTTTGTGGCCGCCGCTCTGGCACCGGCGGACGTCATCAGCGTGGCCATGTCCGAAGACGGCAAAGCCTGCCGCGCCATCGTGCCGGACGATCAGCTGAGCCTGGCCATCGGCAAGGAGGGGCAGAACGCCCGTCTGGCCGCCCGCCTCACCAGCTGCAAGATCGACATCAAGCCCGCGTCCTACCACGAGGGAGAGGCAGCTGAGTAATTAAGCCTCGCAGAGTTCGCGTCCGCAAACGCGAAAAATTGAGATCATTTTTCACCGCGACATGCGCGTGGGGAAAAATACCTCTCAGTCTGCAAGTGTGGATTTTTGCCGCAGGCGGCAAAATTATGCACGCAGCAGACTGCAAACCCCTTGGCAGAAAAAACAAAGTTTTTTCGCCAGTAATATTTGGGAGGGTACGCCATGCAGAAGCAGCGGAAAATTCCCCAGCGGCAATGTGTGGGGTGCCGCACCATGAAGGATAAAAAGGCGCTGGTGCGCATCGTGAAGACGCCGGAGGGGGAAATTTGTGTGGACACCACCGGCAAAAAGGCCGGACGAGGCGCCTATATCTGCCCCGACGCCGCCTGCCTGCAGCGGGCTATGAAGTCCAGAGCGCTGGAGCGCTCCTTTGAAACGGCCATCGGGGAGGATGTGTATGCGGCGCTGCAGGCGCAGATCGGAGGCTGAAGGTGGAGAGGATCCTGTCTATGCTGGGTCTGGCGCACAAGGCCGGACGGGTGGAGATCGGTGAGGAGCCGGTGGGTTCCGCCGCCCGCGCCAAGAAAGCGCGGATCATTCTGGTGGCGTCCGACGCCGCTACCGGCTCCGTGCGGCGTGCCATGAGCTTTGCCAATACGGGGAGCTGCCTGTGTCTGGTGATCCCCGCCACGAAAAACGAGCTGGGTCGGGCACTGGGGCGCACAAGCTGCGCAATGGCCGCGGTGACGGACATCGGTTTTGCCGACGCCGTGGCGAAAAAGCTGGCGGCGCTGGAGCCGAAAAAATATGAGAGCGCCGCAGAGCGCATGGCCGTGAAAGCTCAGCGCGCCAGAGAGCGCCGGCAAGAGCAGCTCAACCACGAAAAGAACCTGCGCATGGGGAAGAAGAAAGCGCCGAAGTCCGCGCCGCCGGAGGAAAAGAGCCGGTCGGAAAAGGAGAAAGCTCCCCCGACGGGGCGCAGTACGCCGGAGCGGAAAAGAGCCAGCAGACCCGACGGCAGGACGCGCGCCGCCGCCGCAAGGCAGCGGCAGAAGGCGCAGGCTCGTGTCCGGTTTGAGGGCAGCCGTCCGGTGAAAAAAGGCAAAGGCTCCGGACGCAAGGATCCGTAAACTACCGCACCACTATTGCACGCAGGTGTGCGGCCTGCCGATAAAACGGCAAGGAAGGGTGTGTGAGGGAAACCCAAGAAGGGTGTCCCTCGCCATGGAAACCAATCGTTTTTGAAACTTTTTCAAGGCTTCAAAAACTTAGGCAGCGGGGCGAAAAGACTTTTTCGACACGCTGATTCGTATCACAATGATGGAGGTGGCTTTATTTGGCTAATATCGGGAACAAATATAGGGTGCATGAGGTGGCAAAGGACTTCGGCGTGCCCACCAAGCAGATCACGGAAATCCTGACGCAGTATGCGCAGACGCCCAAAAACCACATGCAGGTGCTGGAGGATCATGAGCTGTCGCTGATCTTCGAGTATCTGACGCAGCACAATCCGGTGTCCGGCATTCAGGTGATCTTTGCCGAGGGTATGAAGCCCGCCGCGGAGAAAAAGCCCGAGCCTGCCGCCGAGAAGAAGGCCGAGCCGAAGAAGGATGCCGCCAAAGCGCCCGCCGCCAAGCCGGCACAGGTGCAGAAGAAGCCGGAGGCGAAGCCTGCCCAGCAGCCCAGCCAGCCGGTGAGCCGCGTGCCCAAGACCAAGGTGGTGGACACCAGCAAGGCCACCAACATCAACCTGGCCAAGTACGACGAGAAGCTGCAGGACATGGCCGACAGCCGCACCGGCGGCGGACGCCGCGACCAGCAGCAGACCCAGGGCAAGGAGAAATTCCGCAACAGCAAGCAGCGCCGCGACAACAACTTCGTCAGCAACAAGCGCAAGCAGGAGGAGGCAGACCGCCTGCGCCGCCTGCGTCTGGAGGTCATCAAGAAGACCCCCGTCACCGTGCAGATCCCCGACGAGATCAGCGTGGGTGAGCTGGCCAGCCGCATGAAGAAGACCGGCGCAGAGGTCGTGAAGTGCCTGATGAAGAACGGCGTCATGGCCTCCCTGAGCCAGATGATCGACTTTGACACCGCCGCCATTATTGCCGAGGAAATGGGCTGCAAGGTGGAGAAGGAAGTGGTCGTCACCATTGAGGAAAAGCTCATTGACGACCACGAGGACAAGGCCGAGGATCTGGTGCCCCGCGCCCCCGTGGTGGTGGTCATGGGTCACGTTGACCACGGCAAGACCAGTCTGCTGGACTACATCCGCAACGCCCATGTGGCCAGCGGCGAGGCCGGCGGCATTACCCAGCACATCGGCGCGTACCAGGTGATGGTAAACGGAAAGCCCATCACCTTCCTGGATACCCCGGGTCACGAGGCCTTCACCTCCATGCGCGCCCGCGGCGCCATGGTCACGGACATCGCCATTCTGGTGGTGGCCGCCGAGGACGGCATCATGCCCCAGACCGTGGAGTCCATCAACCACGCCAAGGCCGCAGGCATCCCCATTATCGTGGCCATCAACAAAATGGATAAACCCGAGGCCAACCCCGAGCGCATCAAGCAGCAGCTCACGGAGTACGGCCTGGTGTGCGAGGACTGGGGCGGCGACACCATTGTGTGCCCCATCTCCGCCAAGACCGGCATGGGCGTGGAGAACCTGCTGGAAATGCTCACCCTCACCGCCGAGGTGGGCGAGCTGAAGGCCAACCCCAACCGCGCCGCACAGGGCACGGTCATCGAGGCGCGGCTTGATAAGGGGCGCGGCCCCGTGGCCACCCTCTTGGTGCAGAACGGCACGCTGCATCAGGGCGACATCATCATCGCCGGTACCAGCGTGGGTCGTGTGCGCGCCATGGTCAGCGACAAGGGGCAGAAAATCACCTCCGCAGGCCCCTCCGTGCCCGTGGAGATCACGGGTCTGAGCGAGGCGCCCTCTGCCGGCGCCACCTTCAACGCCGTGGCCGACGAAAAGCTGGCTCGTGAACTGGTGGAGCAGCGCAAGGCCGAGGAGAAGGCCAAGGCCAACGCCCCCGTGAGCAAGGTGTCTCTGGAGGATCTGTTCAGCCAGATCCAGGCGGGCGAAATGAAGAATCTGAACCTCATCGTCAAGGCCGACGTGCAGGGCAGCGTGGAAGCCGTGAAGGCATCTCTGGAGAAGCTCTCCAACGACGAGGTGCGCGTGCGGGTCATCCACGGCGGTGTGGGCGCCATCAACGAATCCGACGTGATGCTGGCGTCCACCTCTCAGGCCATCATCGTGGGCTTTAACGTGCGTCCCGACGCAGCCGCCCGCGACAGCGCCGCCCGCGCCAACGTGGACATGCGGATGTACCGCGTGATCTACGACGCCATCAACGAGATCGAGGCCGCCATGAAGGGCATGCTGGCGCCCAAGTATCGGGAGGCTCTGCTGGGTCACGCCGAGGTGCGCCAGACCTACAAGGTGTCCGGCGTCGGCACCGTGGCGGGCTGCTACGTGCAGGACGGCAAGATCCAGCGCAAGGACTGCCAGGTGCGTCTGGTGCGCGACGGCATCGTTATCCACGAGGGAGTGCTGGCTTCCCTGCAGCGGTTTAAGGACCAGGTGAAGGAGGTTGCCTCCGGCTACGAATGCGGCCTGACCATTGAGAAGTTCAATGATATTAAGGAAGGCGACATTATTGAAGCCTTTACTATGGAGGAAATTCCGCAGTAAAGGAGAATGACACTTTTTCGGAACACAGTAATTAAGCCGAGGGGCGGGCGTTTCGCCCGCCCCGTTTTTTAGAAAATCAGACTGCAATTCTCTTGGCAAAAAACGAAGTTTTTTCGCCAGTTATTGAAAGGAGGATGTGTTTTATTATGGCATCCAATCGTATCGGACGCATCAACGAGGAGATCCGCAAGGAGCTTTCGGCTCTGCTGCGGACGGTGAAGGATCCTCGCGTGGCGGAGGCCATGCTCACCATTACTCACGTGGACACCACTCCCGACCTGCGCCAGTGCAAAGTCTATGTCAGCGCACTGAACTGCAAGGATGAAAAGGACATGATGCGCGGGCTGAAGTCCGCCGCGGGCTTTCTGCGTCGGGAGCTGGGCAGCCGCATCGACCTGCGCTACACGCCGGAGCTTCTGTTCATCGCCGACGATTCCATTGCCTACGGCGCCCATATTCTGGACATGCTGAACCATGTGAAGCCCGCCAACCCCGAAAACGAGAACATCGTTCTGCCGGAGGACATAAAATGACCATTCAGGAAACCGCAGCCCTGCTGCAAACCATGGATCGGGTGCTGCTGCTGACCCATATTCGCCCCGACGGCGACACCATCGGCTCCGCCGCCGCCCTGTGTCAGGCACTGCGGGATATGGGCAAGACCGCCTATCTGCTGCCAAACGCCGGCACCACGGAAACTTACCAGCCATACGCCGAAGGCTACTGGGGGGCGGAGGATTTCGAGCCGGACTATGTGGTGTCCGTGGACATCGCCGCCCTGAGCCTGCTGCCGGAAAATGCGAAAAAATACGCCGGATGTATCCATCTGGCCATTGACCATCATCCCTCCAACGAGGGTTTCGCTCCGCACCTGTGTGTGATGCCGGAAATGGCCGCCTGCGGCGAGATCATCTATGAGATCGTGCATCTGTTGACGCCGGTGACAAAAGAGATCGCCCTGCCGCTGTATGTGGCTGTTTCCACGGACACGGGCTGCTTTGTGTACGCCAACACCTCCGCCCACACCCACCGCGTGGCGGCGGCGCTGCTGGAAACGGGCATCGACGTGGCGGGGGTGAACAAGGCGCTGTTTCGCACCAAGAGCCGCACGAGGCTGGCCATGGAGGCGTGGATGGCGGAATGGGCAGAGTATTACGACAATGACCGCGTGGTCATCATGCAGATCCCCCGCTCCCTGTGCCTGGACTACAGAGCCACGGAGGCGGACGTGGAGGAGCTGTCCAGTCTGGCGGCTCTGGTGGCCGGCACCGACTGCGGCGTGACGCTGCGGGAACTGGAGGGCGGTCGGGTGAAGATCTCCCTGCGCACGGGGCCGCGGGTCAACGCCACGGCGGTGTGTGCCCTGCTGGGCGGCGGCGGACACGCCGCTGCCGCAGGAGCCACCATCAGCGGCTCCATGAAAGAGGCGAAGCAGGCCGTTTTGCAGGCCATCGACATGGTGGTGGGCGAGTAAATGGCAAACGGCATCATTATCATTGACAAGCCCGCCGGCTGGACAAGCATGGACGTCTGCGCGAAGCTGCGGGGCATATTGAAAACCAAAAAGATCGGCCACGCCGGCACGCTGGACCCCATGGCCACCGGCGTGCTGCCGGTGTTCGTGGGGCAGGCCACCCGCGCCGTGAGCTTTGCCGAGAGCGGTGAAAAGGAGTATGTGGCCGGCCTGCGGCTGGGGCTTACCACCAACACGCAGGACACCGAGGGGGAAACGCTTGCGCAGACCGCCGTTTCCTGTGACCGCGCGGCGGTGGAGGCGGTGCTGCCCCGCTTTGTCGGGGAGATCAGCCAGATCCCGCCCATGTTTTCCGCTATAAAAATAAACGGCCAAAAGCTCTACGACCTGGCGCGGCAGGGCAAAGAGGTGGAGCGCAAACCCCGTCCTGTGACCATATTCGGCCTGGAAGTGGTGGAGCAGGTGTCAGAAACGGACTTTATCCTGCGCATCCGCTGCTCCAAGGGCACCTATGTGCGCACCCTGTGCCACGACATCGGGCAGGCGCTGGGCTGCGGCGGGTGCATGTACTCCCTGCGGCGCACCATGGCCGCCGGCTTCACGCTGGAGGAAAGCGTGAAGCTCGAGCAGGTGCAGCAGGAGGGCGAGGCGCTGCTGCGCCCCACGGACAGCCTGTTTCGCCAGTATCCGGCCTACCGGCTGCGGACGCAGAAGCAGGAGGAGCGGTGCCGCAACGGCAATCCGTTCTACATCAAGGAGGAGCTGGCGGAGGGCATCTACCGCATTTACGGCGCAGACGGGGCGTTTCTCTGCCTGAGCCGCTTGCAGGAGGGGACTATGACCTCCCTGAAAAACTTTTTCGGAGCGTGAATGAATTTGAAGCAGACTGTCATTGCCCTGGGTTTTTTTGATGGGGTGCATCGGGGCCACGGCGCCCTGCTGAAAAAAACCGTGGAGCGGGCGCAGGCGCTGGGCGCGGAGCCGGTGGTGTTCACCTTTGACCGGCCACCCAAGGAGGTGGTCACGGGCAAGCCCGTGTTCCTCATCAATTCCCCTGAGGACAGGCGGGGGCTGGTGAAGCGGATCTACGGCATCGACCGCGTGGTGATGGCGCCCTTCGACCGCGAAATGATGACCCTGCCCTGGGACGCCTTCATTGAGAAAAAGCTGGTGGAGGAGCTGGACGCCGCGCATCTGGTGGCCGGACACGACTACCATTTCGGCTATAAAAATCAGGGCGACCCCCAGCTTTTGCAGGAAAAATGCCGCGAACTGGGCTTGGGCTGCGACATCATCCCCAAGGTGGAGGTGGAGGGCATCACCGTAAGCTCCACCTACATCCGCACACTGGTGGAGGCGGGGGACGTGGAGCGGGCAGCCGTGTTTCTCGGCCACCGCCACTGCATGACCCGCACCGTTGGCCACGGCCAGCGCATCGGCCGCACCATCGGCATCCCCACGGTGAACCTCACCGTGCCGAGCCATGTGCTGGTGCCGCAGCACGGGGTGTATATAAGCCGCGTGTATCTGCCGGACGGCAGGAGCTTTGCCGGCGTGACCAACGTGGGCACGCGCCCCACCGTGTGCGAAAACGGCAGCATCTCCGTGGAGACGTTTCTGCTGGACTTTGACGGCGACCTCTACGGCACGGACATCCGGCTGGAGTTCTGCAAGCGCCTGCGGGGCGAGGTGAAATTTGCCTCGCTGGAGGCGCTGCGGGACGGGATCCGGAAAAACATTGCGGAAACGAGAGAATATTTCCGAAACAACTGCATAGAGTAAGCATAGCCGCACCGGATGTGAAATTTTTTCGGTGCGGCTGTTTTTTTTATCGTTTTCCCGACGGATTTCCCCCCATGCGGCGGCCTACAATGGGGCGGAAGGAGGGAGATCGCATGAAAAAAGGACGAGCCTTCGCCCTGCCGCCGAGGGCACGAAAAGCAGCGGCGTGGCTGAAATGGCCGCTCTTGGGCTTTTTGCTGTGCGCCGGACAGGTGGCGGGGCTATATGCGCCCTTCGCTCTGGCGGCGGTGGCCATAGCCGGCATCCGGCTGGCGGGGCTTACCGCTGTGCTGGGGGTGGCAGCAGGCGCTTTTGTATTTATGGACTTTCAATCGGGTCTGCGGTGTACGGCGGCGGCCATCCTCATTTTTGCCGCCAACACCGCCCTATATGACACGGCTGCCTACAAAAAACCATACTTTCGTTCCCTGTGTGCGGCGGGCTTTTTCCTGCTGGTGCAGAGCATCTACCTGCTGGGGCGCAGCGGCCAGAGCTGGCTGCTGGCGCTGTGCGCCGCCGCCGTGGCGGCGGGAACGGCGTGGCTGCCGACGGTGCGGCAGGAGAAATGGGGCTTTGTGTGCGGCCTTGTGCTGGCTGCCATGCCGTGGACGGCCTTCTCGTTTTCCGTAGGGCGGGCGCTGATGATGGCGCTGCTGCTGATCCTGTGCCGCGGGTGCAGCCTGTCCCAGTGCGCTGCGCTGGGGGGCTGCCTGGGGCTGCTGGCGGATCTGACGGCGGCAACGCCCACGGTGTTCTACGCCCTGATCTTCGGCGCAGGCGGCGCCGTGGCCGGTGCAGTGCGGCGGCTGCCGCGCCTGCCTCTGGGCGTGTGCGCCGCCGGTGTGTGCGGCGGGCTGGGGCTGCTGTTCGGGCAGGACGTGCTGCCGGTGACGCTGTGGGAATGCATGCTGGGGGCGGTTTTATACGCGGTGCTGCCGGAGCGGCTGCTGCCCAAACGGTACGCCGCCGGAAAGCGCTCGGAAAATGTCTCGCAGGCCGCGCCTTACGCCCGACCGGCGGCGGCGCTGCGGGCGCTATATGACAGCTTTTTTCGGGGGCAGCAGCCCCAGCCTTCGGAAAACCCCTCCGTTCTCTTTGATCGGGCGGCGCAGGAGGTTTGCAGCGGCTGCGTGCTGCGCACGGACTGCTGGCAGAGCCATTACGGCGACACCTACAGCGCCTTCAATGACGCCTGCCCCAAGCTGCTGGCGCGAGGGCGGGCGGAGGCGGCGGATTTCCCCCTGCATTTTTCCGCCCGCTGTGTGCATTTTCCCGCGCTATTGCAGGCCATCGACCGCCAGACCCACGACTATCTCCTGCGCCAACAGTTTCACCGCAAATTGCAGGAGGCGCAGAGCAGCGCCCGCGAGCAGTACGCCTGCTTTTCGGAGCTGCTGGACCAGGCGGCGGTGCCGGCCAGCGGCGGCGGAAGCATAGGCTATCGGGTCAGCTCCTCCCTGCGTCCCCGCGCCGGAGAGCACCTGTGCGGCGATCAGGTGGAGCATTTTGAGGTGGGCGACGACGTGTATCTGCTGCTGTGCGACGGCATGGGCAGCGGACAGGAGGCGCATCGGGAGGCGACCATGACGGCGCGGCTGCTGCGGCAGTTTCTGGAGGCAGGTATCCGTCCCGGCCCGGCGCTGAAGACCCTGAACGCCGCCATGCGGCTGCGGGGCGAGACCTGCGGCGGTTTTTCCACGGTGGATCTGGCAGTGATGCAGCGAAAGAGCGGCTGCGTGGAGCTTTACAAATGCGGGGCGGCGCCCTCCTATCTCAAGCGGGGCGGCAGCGTGCGGCGGCTGTGCTCGGACGCGCCGCCGGCTGGGCTTTCGGATTCGCCCCTGCCGCCGGATCAGGTGCAGCTTCCGGTGCAGGCGGGAGATTTTCTGGTGCTCATCAGCGACGGCATCGCCGACCGCAGCTGCGACGAGTGGCTGCTGAACCTGCTGGCGGGTTGGAACGGCAGCAGCGCCGACGAATTGACGGCGCTGATCCTGTCGGAATCCCGCTGCCGAAAGGGTCTGGGCGACGACTGCGCCGTGGCGGTGCTGCACCTGCCGGCCGCCGGCGAAAATCAAAAATTTGCCGTATAAATCGCCGGCCATTTGCCCATACTGAAATCATCCGATCCACATGAAGGAGGGCAAAGGTCTTGGTCAAGGGTATTTCCAGGCGGGTCATCGTGGTCGAATCTCCGGATCCCCGCGTTTTCGATCAGGCGATCTTTATTCTGCGCAACGACATTTTATCCGAGGACGGCGTATCTTCCCGCCAACTGGTGGATCAGGCCGTCCGCATCGCCAAGAGCTATACCCGCTCCCAAGGTCTGCCGCCCCCCAAGCGGCACCGCATGACTCCGGCCATCGCCGCCATGCTGGGCGGCGGGCTTATGGGCCTCGTGTGGCTGGTGGTCACGCTGCTGTAACGCGTGCCCCTCATTACTGTGCTTTTCTACCATTTTTTCTCCTCACTTACGGACGGCCAAAAGGTCGTCCGGCTTTTTTTGCCGTCTTCCCCCGCGCCGGCTTTTGTGCTATACTGGGGAAAAACCATGAAAGTGCGAGGCAACGCTATGTATATCGGCTCTGTTTTTATCCCCAACCCGCTGGTGCTGGCCCCCATGGCCGGCGTGACGGATCTGGCCTTCCGCCGCACCTGTCGGGAGCTGGGCGCCGGCCTGACGGTGACGGAAATGGTCAGCGCCAAGGCGCTGTGCTATCAGGACAAAAAGAGCCGCGGACTACTGAAGATCGCCCCCGAGGAGCACCCCGTCAGCGCGCAGATCTTCGGCAGCGACCCCGTGTGCATGGCAGAGGCGGCGCAGATCGCTCTGGAGATCAGCGGAGCGGACATCATTGACATCAACATGGGCTGCCCTGTGGGAAAAGTGGTGGGAAACGGCGACGGCTCCGCCCTGATGAAAGACCCCGAAAAGGCCGCGCGCATTGCCGAGGTCGTGGTGAAGGCTGTGCCGGTGCCGGTGACGGTGAAGATGCGCCGAGGCTGGGACAAGGGCAGCATCAACGCCGTGGAGCTTGCGAAAATGCTGGAACAGGTGGGCGTGGCCGCCGTGGCCGTCCACGGGCGCACAAGGGCGCAGATGTACGCCGGCGCCGCCGACTGGGTGACCATACGGCAGGTGAAGCAGGCGGTCTCCATTCCCGTCATGGCCAACGGGGATATTTTTTCGGCGGAGGACGCCGCGAAAATTTTGCAGTTCACCGGCGCGGACTTCGCCATGATCGGCCGCGGTGCTTTCGGCAATCCCTGGCTGTTTCAGCAGGCGCTGGCGGCGCTGGAGGGGCGGGACATCCCGCCGCTGCCGCCCCTTTCGGCGCGCTGCGACACGGCGGTGCGGCAGATCAAATGGGCGGCCGAGGACAAGGGCGAGCACATCGCCATTCTGGAGGCACGCAAGCAGTACGCCTGGTACTTAAAGGGCGTCCCCCACGCCAACTATTACAAAGAGCAGATCGTGCGCATGAACACCCTGGAGGACATGGAGCGCATCACCGAGGGGATCAAGCGGGATCTGAAATAAAAAAACCGGATGAGCGCCGACTCATCCGGTTCTCTCTTAATAATCCACTTTCATCAGGCACAAGCCCTCCGGAGGAGCCGTGGGGCCGGCCAGCTTGCGGTCTTTGGCGTCCAGGATCTCCTGCACATACGCCGGCTCCCAGCGGCCGCGGCCTACCTCCAGCAGCGTGCCCACCAGAATGCGCACCATGTTTTGCAGAAAGCCCGTGCCGTGGAAGGTGAAAAGGATGCGATCCTTGCGGCGCTCGATCTGGATGGTGTCCACCAGGCGGACGGTGGATTTTTTCATGCGGGGGTTGCCGCAGAAGGAGCGGAAGTCGTGCTCCCCCTTCAAAATTTCCGCCGCGCGGCGCATTTTTTCCACGTCCGGCGAAAAGTCCAGCATCGTCACATACTTGCGGTCGAACACCGGCTTCACCGCCCCGTCAAAGCAGGTGTAGCGGTAGGTCTTGCCCAAGGCGTTATAGCGGGCGTGGAAGCGGTCGGCGGCCTCCTTCACCTCCCGCACGGCAATGGAATCGGGCAGATACCGGTTCATGTAGTCCCGAATCTCCTCCGGCGACTCCGCCACGTCCAGCCGGACGCTGGCCACCATGGCGCGGGCGTGTACGCCGGCGTCGGTGCGGCCGGCACCGATGATGTCCACCGGACGGCCTTGCAGGCGCTCCAGCACCGCCTCCAGCTTTCCCTGCACGGTATCCTTATCCGGCTGGTGCTCCCAGCCGAAAAGGCGGGTGCCGTCGTAGGCTATGGTCAATTTATAATTTTTCTCCATAAAACGCCCCTCCGTTTTTGAAACTGGCGAAAAAACTTCGATTTTTCTGCCAAAAGGCTTGCAGTCTGCGAGTTTTTTTCAAAAAATGCCCCTCCGTATCTGCTACAATGATAACAGAAACGGAGGGGTTTGAACAGCTTTATTTTACAGCCAGCCCATGAGCTTCACGAAGCTCCACAGGAGCTTGCAGCCGTAGAAAATGATCACCGCGCCGCAGACCTTATTGATGATATTGAGTATCTTTTCATTAAACTTGCTGCCCAGCAGCGACACCACCGTGGAGAGGGTCAGGAACCAAAGGATCGAAGCGCTGCCGAAACCGAAGATGAAGGGCAGGTCGCCCCCCGCCGGCAGGCTGGCGCGGAAGGCACCCAGCATCATGGTGCCGTCGATGAGCGCCTGAGGGTTCATCCAGGTGACCACGAAGGCGGTGGTGAACAGCTTCCAGATGGGGATGTTCACGTCCTTGCCGCCCTCCAGGCTGGCCTTGGCGCGCAGCAGCCCGATGCCGATGTAGATGACGATGAGGCTGCCCAGGCCCAGGATGACCTTTTGCAGCCACGGCACCGCCTGCATCAGCGCTCCCGCGCCCAAAAAGCAGGCAACGCCCAGCGACACGTCCCACAAAATGACGATGAGTGCCGTGATATACACTCGGCTGCGCTTTTGCGTCAGAGCGGAGTTGATGACGAACAGGTTTTGCAGGCCGATGGGCGCCACATAGGCCAGCCCCATGGTAAGCCCCTGAAGATATATGTTCATAATTTCCTATTTACTCCTCTTTTCTTACTTGGTATAATATCAGTATAAAGAGTTTTATGAAAAATGCAAGAACGCAGATTATCCTGTGCAAGTAAGGAGGAGCTTACCTATGGCGCACTACGACTGTCCCTGCATGGAAAAATGCCCCCTGCACCACGCCATGCTGCTCATCGGCGGCAAGTGGAAGGTGCAGATCCTGTGTGCCGTGTGCAATGCCGGCACCATCCGCTACAACGCCCTGCGGGGCAAGCTGGACGGCGTGAGCAACACGGTGCTGTCGTCGGCGCTGAAGGAGCTGGAGCGGGACGGGTTGATTGAGCGGCAGGAGTATCTGGAGGTGCCGGTGCGGGTGGAGTACCGCCCCACGGAGCGGTGCCGGACGCTGCTGCCCATTCTGGAGGCTCTGTCGGACTGGGCGGAGCAGGACATGAAGTGAGGTGTCACTATGGCTGATCTGCACACGGACGTGCGCTATATAAAGGGCATCGGTGAGACCCGCGCCAAGGCACTTGCCAAGCTGGGCATCACCACGCTGCAGGAGCTTATCGGCTATTTCCCCCGCCGCTACGAAGACCGCACCATGATCCGCCCCATTCGGGAGCTGGCCGTGGGCGAGACCGTATGCGTGCGCGCCATGCTGGCCAACGACCCCACCGCCAGCCGCATTTCCGGCGGGCGCACGGTGGTGAAGGCGCGGGCTGTGGACGAGAGCGGCGCGCTGGAGCTGACTTTTTTTAATCAGGAGTACCGCAAAAACAGCCTGCATCGGGGCGAAAGCTACATTTTCTGCGGCAGAGTGGAGGGCAATCTCCTGCTGCGGCGGATGACCAACCCCATCGTGGAGGTCGAAGGGCGGCAGCTCCTCACCGGCCGCATTATCCCCATCTATCCCCTCACCGCCGGCGTGAGTCAGGGGCTTTTATACAAGGCCGAGGCGCAGGGGCTGGAGGCATGCCGACACCTGCTCAGCGACTGTCTGCCGGACGCCGTGCGGCAGGCGCACAGTCTCTGCCACAGCGGCTTCGCCTATGAAAACATCCATTTCCCCGCCTCCCCCGAGGCGCTGGAGCTGGCGCGGCGGCGGCTGGTGTTTGAGGAGCTGTTCCTGCTCTCCTGCGGCCTGCAAATGCTGCGCTCCCGACGGCGGGACGTGGCGGGGCCTGCGTGCCGAGCGGCGGACATGGAGAAATTTTACAAGACCCTGCCCTTTTCCCTCACGAACGCCCAGCGCAAGGCCATCGGCGAGGCCGTGGCGGACATGACCTCCGGCCGCCCCATGAACCGCCTGTGTCAGGGCGACGTGGGCAGCGGCAAGACCATGGTGGCGGCGGCGTGCGTGTGGTTTGCCGCCCAGAGCGGCTGGCAGTCGGCACTGATGGCGCCCACGGAAATTCTGGCTCGGCAGCACTATGAAAATCTATCCCCCCTGTTTGAAAAATTCGGCCTGCGCTGCGCCCTGCTCACCGGCTCCACAAAGGCAAAGGAGCGGCGGGAGACTCTGGCCGCGCTGGCGGCGGGAGAAATTGACCTGTGCATTGGCACCCACGCGCTGCTGACAGAGGACGTCTCCTACGCTCGGCTGGGGCTGGTCATCACCGACGAGCAGCACCGCTTCGGCGTGGATCAGCGGGCGGCGCTGGGGCAGAAGGCGGAAAATCCCCACATGCTGGTGCTGTCCGCCACCCCCATTCCCCGCACGCTGGCGCTGATCATCTATGGCGATCTGGAGGTGTCGGTGATGGACGAGCTGCCTCCCGGGCGGCAAAAAGTGGACACCTTCGCCGTGGACGAGCGCTACCGCCAGCGGATCAATAAATTCATCCGCAAGCAAGTGGAGGAGGAGCATCAGGTGTTCATCGTGTGTCCGCTGGTGGGCGAGGAGGATCAGCTCCCCGACGAGCGCAAGGCCGCCGCGGCCTACGCCAAAAAGCTGCGGGAGGAGGTCTTCCCCGACCTGCGGATCGCCCTGCTCCACGGAAAAATGAAGCCCAAGGAAAAGGAAAAAGTCATGGCAGACTTTGCCGCCGGAAACGGCGACATTCTCGTGGCCACCACGGTGGTGGAGGTGGGCGTGGACGTGCCCAACGCCACCTGCATGGTGGTGGAAAACGCCGAGCGCTTCGGGCTTTCGCAGCTCCATCAGCTTCGTGGCCGAGTGGGGCGCGGAAAGGCCAAAAGCTACTGCATTTTGCTCTCGGAGCATCCGACGGAGGAGACGAAGCGGCGGCTGCAGGTAATGACGAAAACCAACGACGGCTTTGAAATTTCACGGGAGGACTTGGCTATTCGGGGTCCCGGCGACTTCTTCGGCCAGCGGCAGCACGGCCTACCGGCGCTGAAAATCGCCGACCTCAGCTGCGACATGCGGCTGCTGGACGAGGCGCAGCAGGCCGCCAAGGACTGGACGGCGCAGGATCCCACCTTGGAAAAGCCCGAGAGCCGAATGCTGCGCCAGCGCATCGAAGCGCTGTTCGCGGTGAAGGCGGAAGGGCTGAACTGACACAGGAAAGGAGGACGCGGCCATGACAAAGGACGAGCTGCGGGACAAGGCCAACGACCTGCCGCTGGCACCGGGGGTCTATCTCATGATGGACAAAACCGGTCAGGTCATCTATGTGGGCAAGGCGAAAAAACTGAAAAATCGGGTGAGCCAGTATTTTCAGGACACCGCCTCCCACAACAGCAAAACAAAAATGATGGTGTCCCAGGTGGATCGGTTTGACACCATTCTGGTGCGCACGGAGTTTGAGGCGCTGGTGCTGGAAAACTCCCTCATCAAGCGCCATATGCCCCGCTATAATATTCTCTTAAAAGACGACAAGGGCTACCCATTTGTGCGGCTGGACAAGGGGGCGGACTACCCCCGCTTCACGCTGGCCGGTCGGGCGGAGGAGGATGGCGCCCGCTATTTCGGCCCCTTCGGCGGGCGGCGGGAAACGAGGCTGGCCATAGAGGCCGTGTGCGGCGCGTTGAAGCTCCCCACCTGCGCCCGAAAATTCCCGCGGGACATCGGCAAGGAGCGGCCGTGCTTGAACCTGCACATCGGCAAGTGCGACGGCTTCTGCCGTCCGGACGGCCCCGATCAGGCGGAGTACCGCCGGCGCATCGAGCAGGCCGCCCACATTTTCACCGGCCACTACCGCGCCCTCACCAAGGAGCTGCAGGAGGAAATGGAGCAGGCGGCGGAAGCGCTGGACTTTGAACAGGCTGCCGCCCTGCGGGATCGCCTCCGCGCCATCGCCGTGCTAGGCAAGACCCAGCGGGTCATCGCCGGCGTGTGCGCCGACACGGACGTATGGGGGCTGTATCGGGGACAGGTGCGCTGGGGTTTCGGCGTGCTGCATCTGGAGGACGGCAACCTCTTAGGACGGGAGGTAAAGGTGCTGCCCGCCGGCGCGGAGGAGGACGAGGGCGAGATCCTGTCCGCCGTGCTGCGGCAGTACTACGAAGGCCGCAGCGCCGCGCCGAAGGAGATCTGCGTGGCCGCCCTGCCGGAGGACAGCGAGGCGCTGGAGGAGCTGCTGAGCCAAAGCTGCGGCCACAGGGTCGCCCTGCGGGTGCCGCAGCGGGGGCAGCGGGCAGAGCTTTTGCGCATGGCGCAGAGCAACGCCCGAGAGGAAACGGAGCGCGTCACCTCCGAGGCCGAGCGCACCGGCAAGACTTTGGAGCAGCTGGGCGCGCTGGCAGGGCTTTCCGCCGCTCCCCACCGCATAGAGGCCTACGACATCTCCAACACCGGCAGCGCCGACATGGTGGCCTCCATGGTGGTGTTTCAGGACGGCAAGCCCCTGAAGCGGGACTACCGCAAGTTTCAGGTCAAGACCCTGGATCACCCCGACGACTACGCCGCCATGCGGGAAATTTTGGGGCGCCGGCTCCAGCGGTATCTGGACGGCGACGAGAAATTTACCCCCCTGCCGGAGCTGATCCTGATGGACGGCGGGCAGCAGCACGCCGCCGTGGCGGAGGAAGTGCTGGCGGAAAAGGGGCTGACCGTGGCCGTGCTGGGCATGGTGAAGGACGACAAACACCGCACCCGCGCGCTGATGACGGCCGGCGGGCAGGAGCTGGGCATTCAGCACAGCCCGCCGCTGTTCGCTCTGGTGGGGCAGGTGCAGGAGGAAGTCCACCGTTTCGCCATCACCTACCACCGGAAAAAGCACAGCCGCAGCGCCGTGCGCTCCCGACTGGACGGCATCAGCGGCTTGGGCGAGGTGCGCAAAAAGGCGCTTTTGAAGCACTTCGGCTCGGTGAAGGCTGTGACACAGGCGGAGCAGGCCGAGCTGGAAGCGGTTTTGCCCAAGGCCGTGGCCGAGGCGGTATATAAAAATTTTCACAGCGAAACATAAAAAAATGACCGCCCGAAAGCGGTCATTTTTTCACTCTAAATTTCTATTACTCCTCCGGATTGTCCCGCAGGTATTGCAGGCGCTTCCACGCCCGCCGAGCCAGCAGAAAGCCGCCCACGCCCAGCACGGCGCACAGGACGCCCAGCGGGATCATCCACCACTGAAAGGCCGTGACCTCGCAGAGATAGGCAAAAATGCGGTAGGCCAGCAGCACCGCCACCACCCCCGCAAACAGCAGCCCCACCAGCAGGTCGGTCTTGCGGCACTCGTCAATGCGCTTCATGGGCGTTCCTCTCTTTCTGCCGCAGGCGGCGGCGCTCATGAGGTCATTATACAAAGCGGGACTGCCCCTGTCAAGGGCGCGGCGCCATGGGCGCGGGCAGAAAAGCTCCCCCGCCCAAAGGGACAGGGGGAGCCGTTTGCAGCTATGTAATTTCGCCTCGGGTCGTCAGAACAGCAGTGCCCATCCGAGGAAGCCGAGGCAGGCCACAACACCGGTGAACAGCAGCACGATCACCAGATAGCCCATGATATCGCGGGCGGAGAGCTTGGCGATGCCCAGCGCAGGCAGCGCCCAGAAGGGCTGGATCATGTTGGTCCACTGGTCGCCCCAAGCGATGGCCATGGCCGTGCGGCCAGCCTCGATGCCCATTTCGGCACCGGCAGGCATCATGATGGGACCCTGCACCGCCCACTGGCCGCCGCCGGAGGGAACGAAGAAGTTCACGATACCGGCTGCCAGGAAGGACAGCATGGGGAAGGTGACGTTGTTGGAAATGCTCACGAAGAAGTTGGAAATGACGCCTGCCAAAGACGTGCCCTCCGCATTGGTGGCCACCATCATGCCCATAATGCCCGCATAGAACGGGAACTGCAGCAGGATGCCGGCGGCACCGGCGGCTGCATCGGCAATGGCGTCCACATAGCGGCGCAGGTCGCCGTGGAGCAGCAGACCCAGGAACAGGAAGATCATGTTCACGATGTTCAGACCCAGCGTGAAGCCGTTCTGCACAAAGTAATAAATAATGTAGCTGAAGCCCAGGATCACGGTGATGATCCACAGGATCTTGGAGTGCTCCACCTTCTCGGCGGGGGTGTCCTTGGGGTACGTCCGCTCCTCCTCGTCCACCAGCAGGGTGGGATCCACGGTGATGGTGTGCTCCTTGTCGGGATGCATGGCGTAGTTCACCAGCGGCATGAGGATGAGGATCACGGCGCACATGATGAGGTTCATGGGGTGGAAGACGGTGGCGGTGATGGGCGCCTGATAGGTCACGTCACCAAAGGCTTTGCCGGCCACCAGATCCAGCGGAATGGAGCCGGAGAGACCTGCGTGCCAGATAACGAAGCCGGAGTAGGCGGAGGCGATGAGCAGAGGATAGTCCACCGTGGGCACACGGCGCACCACTTCCTTGGCAAGCAATGCGCCGATGACCAGACCGAAGCCCCAGTTCAGCCAGCAGCAGATGGTGGACACGAAGGTGGTGACCAGAATAGCCTGCTTATTGTTGTGGCACAGGCCGGCCACGGCGCGCAGCGCCTTTTTGCAGGGACGGGCAGAGGCCATAGCCGAGCCGAAGACCAGCACCAGCGCCATCTGCATGGAGAAAGCCAGCAGGTTCCAGAAGCCGCCCTTGGCGTCGCCCCACGCGGCAACGATCCCAATGGGACCCAGCCCCGTAGCGCACATGGCGGCTATGAACACCACAATAGTCAGGATGATAGCGAACAGGAAGGCGTCGGGCAGCCATCTGTTGACGACTCGGACGCAGCCATTGGTGAATTTCTTGAACACAGCGTCACTCTCCTTTTTCTACACAACAAATATTGTTTCTCCTCGCCGGGTCTCCCGCCGGCGGGTTGACAATATTTTAACGCAGTTGCCGCTCAGTTTCAACCTTCAAAACGAAATCTTACCGGCTTTCGCATGTAGAATTTTTGTCAATGTTTTTTGTGCATTTTAACCGGTGTTTGGAGAATAATTTTATTATATTTTGTAAAAACAAAGAAGAAAAACGAGGACCAACTCGCAGATGCGGTATTCCGCGCGCAAAAAAAAGCCCCCTGCTCCGAAGCAAGGGGGTGAAAAATCGCAGGTTCGGACGGGTGGCTCAGCTTCTGTCAAAGGCCACCCTATAAGCGCCCAGCACCTGCCGGCAGGGGATGGCGGCGGCGTTCTGCGCCGTGCAGTCCTGTCGTGGGTACACCGTCTGCACTTCTTCGGGATAGGCCGGAAGGGTCTTGCCGATGCTGACGCCGTGGGCCATAACAAATCGCTCTACGCTCATAACATCCCCCCGTCGGCTTAATATTCTGCCGCCATTCTGCCATGCTCCGGCGGGAAAAGCAAGGCGGGGCGGGGCGGTGTGCGATTTCTTATTATAAAAGTATTGACAAAACTTTTCTTGCCTCTTTTCGTACACCCGAATACTCTGAATCCACATATTTTTCTATCAGCGGTACTGTGCTTTTGTCTTTATAATATCCTAAAGCCCTGACCGCGTTGGTTTTATGCGATCAATTTCCAAGCGGTTTATAATGATCGGTTTTGCGTTTTCTATATTCTATTTCCCCAGCATGGTCATCACCAAAGGAAACTGATCTGCCTTTTCAATGAGCTGTAAATAAAAGGCAATCTTCCTTTTATCCTGTATTTTCGCAAAAGCATTATCTAAAGTATTTTCAATGGCTTTATTCAAGGCATCCTCTCGTTTTAAGTCGTAGTACCACTTTTCTAAAAAATCAGAACATTCTGTATGATTCTTTCTGCAAAATTGCTGTTTTATCAGATCCAAACGGATGCCGACATTTTGATACAGAGGTATATACCTTGTCAAAATAGAAATGCATTGATCATCGGCTATTTTTCTATAAGTCAATTCGCTTAAACAATTGCTTTCGACCCGCCAGCTCATCATATAGGTCTTTTCCCAATTTATCTGCCAATTCATAATCTTTTTTATTATCCATGTTGGCTCTCATTTGTTTTTCATTTTCCATAGCCTGACGATATAGAATATCCTGTCTGTCCGTTATCCGCACCTCCCCCGCAAATTTCTGCTTTGCCGGTCTTGATTATATCACTTCCCTGTAAACTGTTGCACCACTTAAAAGAGCGGGGGAAGCGCGGCTTCACAAGGAGATAAAAAATAAGCGTATCACCATTTCTAATGATACGCTTATTTTCATTTGGTTTTTGATCAAGGCCGATATTCCCCGAAACCAGGCGGTTTCAAGGGAAGGAGCGCATTACATCTCCTTGATGGCAGCCTGTGCGGCGGCCAGACGGGCGATGGGCACGCGGAAGGGGGAGCAGGACACATAGTCCAAGCCCACCTTGTGGCAGAACTCCACGCTGCTGGGGTCGCCGCCGTGCTCGCCGCAGATGCCCAGATGGATGTCGGGGCGGGTGGCGCGGCCCATCTCAGCGGCCATCTTCACCAGCTTGCCCACGCCCACCTGATCGAGCTTGGCGAACGGGTCGTTCTCGTAGATCTTCTTATCGTAGTAAGCGCCCAGGAACTTGCCGGCGTCGTCGCGGCTGAAGCCGAAGGTCATCTGGGTCAGGTCGTTGGTGCCGAAGGAGAAGAACTCGGCCTCGGTGGCGATCTGGTCGGCGGTGAGGGCGGCTCTAGGGATCTCGATCATGGTGCCCACCAGATACTTCATCTTCATGCCGGCAGCGGCCAGCTCCTCGTCGGCGGTCTTCACCACGATGTCCTTCACATACTTCAGCTCCTTCACCTCGCCCACCAGCGGGATCATGATCTCGGGAACCATGTTCCAGTCAGCGTGCTTCTTCTGCACGTTGATGGCGGCGCGGATGACGGCGCGGGTCTGCATGGCGGCGATCTCCGGGAAGGTGACGGCCAGACGGCAGCCACGGTGACCCATCATGGGGTTGAACTCGTGGAGGGAGGCGATGATGTTCTTGATGTCGGCCACGGTCTTGCCCTGCGCCTTGGCCAGCTTCTCAATGTCGGCCTCCTCGGTGGGCACGAACTCGTGCAGAGGGGGATCCAGGAAACGGATGGTGACGGGGCAGCCCTCCACGGCCTCATAGATGCCCTCGAAGTCGCCCTGCTGCATGGGCAGGAGCTTGGCCAGAGCGGCCTCGCGCTCCTCCACGGTGTCGGAGCAGATCATCTCGCGGATGGCGTCGATGCGGTCACCCTCGAAGAACATATGCTCGGTGCGGCACAGACCGATGCCCTGTGCGCCCAGCTCACGAGCCTTGGCGGCGTCGTGGGGGGTGTCGGCATTGGTGCGCACCTTCAGGCGGCGGAACTTGTCGGCCCAGCCCATGATGCGGCCGAACTCGCCGCCGATGGTGGCGTCTACGGTGGGCATTGCGCCGTCATAAATATTGCCGGTGGAGCCGTCTAAGCTCAGCCAATCGCCCTCGTGATAGGTCTTACCGGAAAGAGTGAACTGCTTGTTCTCCTCGTCCATGGCAATGGCGGAGCAGCCGGAGACGCAGCAGGTGCCCATGCCGCGGGCCACAACGGCTGCGTGGCTGGTCATGCCGCCCCGGACGGTGAGGATGCCCTGGGCAGCCTTCATACCCTCGATGTCCTCGGGAGAGGTTTCCAGGCGGACCAAGACCACCTTCTCACCCCGGGCAGCCCAAGCCTTGGCGTCCTCGGCGGTGAACACGATCTTGCCGCAGGCAGCACCGGGAGAGGCAGGCAGCGCCTTGCCGGCGGGCTGCGCCTTCTTCAGAGCGTCCGCGTCAAACTGGGGATGCAGCAGAGTGTCCAGGTTGCGGGGGTCGATCATGGCCACGGCCTGCTGCTCGGAGATCATGCCCTCGTCCACCAGATCGCAGGCGATCTTCAGCGCGGCCTTGGCGGTGCGCTTGCCGTTGCGGGTCTGGAGCATGTAGAGCTTGCCGTGCTCCACGGTGAACTCCATGTCCTGCATGTCGCGGTAGTGATCCTCCAGAGTCTTGCACACATCCACAAACTGCGCATAGGCCTCGGGGAACTTCTCGGCCATCTGGTCGATGGGCATGGGGGTGCGCACGCCGGCCACCACGTCCTCGCCCTGAGCGTTGGTCAAAAACTCGCCCATGAGCTTCTTCTCGCCGGTGGCGGGGTTGCGGGTGAAGGCAACGCCGGTGCCGCAGTCGTCGCCCATGTTGCCGAAGGCCATGGACTGGACGTTGACGGCGGTGCCCCAGGAGTAGGGGATGTCGTTGTCGCGGCGATACACGTTGGCGCGGGGATTGTCCCAGGAGCGGAACACAGCCTTGATGGCGCCGATGAGCTGCTCCTTGGGGTCAGTGGGGAAGTCGGCGCCGATCTTGGCCTTGTACTCGGCCTTGAACTGCATGGCCAGCTCCTTCAGATCCTCGGCGGAAAGCTCCACGTCCTGGGTGACGCCCTTCTTCTCCTTCATCTCGTCGATGAGCTGCTCAAAGTACTTCTTGCCCACTTCCATGACGACGTCGGAATACATCTGGATGAAGCGGCGATAGCAGTCCCAGGCCCAGCGGGGATTATTGGACTTCTCGGCGATAACGGCCACCACGTCCTCGTTCAGACCGAGGTTCAGAATGGTGTCCATCATGCCGGGCATGGAGGCGCGGGCGCCGGAGCGCACGGAAACCAGCAGAGGATTCTCATGGTCGCCGAACTTCTTGCCGGTGATCTTCTCCATCTTCTCGATGTACTCCATGATCTCGGCCATGATCTCGTCGTTAATCTTCTGGCCGTCCTCGTAGTACTGGGTGCAGGCCTCGGTGGTGATGGTGAAGCCCTGGGGAACGGGCAGCCCGATGTTGGTCATCTCGGCCAGATTGGCGCCCTTGCCGCCCAGCAGCTCACGCATGGATGCGTTGCCCTCGGTGAACAGATAGCAGAATTTTTTACTCATAATACCCTCCAAAATACCTCTATAATTTGGTAACAATTTATTATAACCATAATAAAAAACAAAAGCAACACAAAACGAGTGATTTTTTTAATTTTTTTCTTCTTTACCCTATTTCCTGAGCCGTTTTCCCGAAGAAATGGCACATATCACAAAAAAAGAGCCGACAGCTGTTGAGGTGGGCGTTTTATTGTGGTATAATACCAGTGTATATTCAATTTTCGGCGGAACGGAGGTGCTGCGGATGGATCCCATATTGGAGCGCAGTATCCGCCGTGCCGGACGCAGCGGTCAGCTGCCCCACAGCGTCATTTTTTCCGGAACCGGCGACCTGTCGGCCGCCGCCCGCTTCTATGCCGCCGCCCTGCAGTGCCCGCAGCCGGACAGGCCCTGTCTGCGCTGTCCCGCCTGCGGAAAAGTCCTCCGCGGCACCCACCCCGACGTCATCGCCGCCGAGGACGCGGAGCACAAGGATCTGTCCGTGGATGTGCTGCGCGCCCTGCGCAGCGAGGCCTTCATCCAGCCCAACGAGGGCGCGGCCAAGGTCTTTATCTTTCCCGATTGCCGCCGCCTGACGGTGCAGGATCAGAACGTGCTGCTGAAGCTGGTGGAAGAGGGGCCTGCCTACGCCGCGTTCCTCTTCTGCGCGGAAAACGCCGGCGTGCTGCTGCCCACGGTGCGTTCGCGGTGCGTGGAGTTTTCCGTGCGTCCCACGGCGCAGGAGGAGGGGGAGCTGCTGCCCCAGACGCAGGCGCTGCTGCAGGCCATGGCCGACGGCGAAACGGACGGCGTGGTGCGCACTTTGGTGAGCTTTGAAAGCGGAAAACTGACGCGGGAAAAGCTCCAGCAAGTGCTGCAGAGCAGCCGCGTGGTTGTCCAGCAGGCGCTGCGCCTGCGCTGCGGCGTGGAGCCGGAGCCGGTGTACGCGGCTCTGGCCGGCTCCTTGAGCCGAAGATTCAGAAAACGCCAGCTCATGGAGCTGTGCGAAATGCTGGGCAGATTTGCCCAAGAATGTGAATGGAACGTGGCTGTGGGGCAGGTTTTGGGCGCCATAGCCGCAGAATGGGAGGAGATCCTATGACAGAAGTCGTCAGCGTCCGCTTCCGCAGCGGATGCAAAATCTATTATTTCAGCCCCGGGCAGCTCACCGTCAGCCCCGGGCAGGACTTGATTGTGGAAACGGCGCAGGGTCCCGAGTATGTCACCTGCACGGAGGGCAACCACCCCGTGGAGGAGCATCAGGTGGTGGAGCCGCTGCGCCGCGTGCTGCGTCTGGCCACGGAGAACGACCGCCGCAGCCTGCAGCTTTCCCGCGAAAAAGAGAACGAGGCTTTCACCGTGTGTCAGAAGAAAATCGCGCAGCACGGGCTGGAGATGAAGCTGGTGCGGGTGGAGTGCTCCTTCGACGGCAACAAGATACTGTTTTTCTTCACCGCCGACGGCCGCGTGGATTTCCGCGAGCTGGTGAAGGATCTGGCCTCCGCCTTCCACGCCCGCATCGAGCTGCGGCAGATCGGCGTGCGGGACGAGGCGAAGATGCTGGGCGGACTGGGCATCTGCGGCCGCCCCTTCTGCTGCAGCCAGTTTATGGACGATTTTATCCCCGTGTCCATCAAAATGGCCAAGACCCAGAGCCTTTCTCTGAACCCCACCAAAATTTCCGGCACCTGCGGCCGCCTTATGTGCTGCCTGAAATATGAGCAGGAGGCCTATGAGGACGCCGCAAGGCGTATGCCCAAAAACGAATCCTTCGTCCAGACCCCCGACGGCCCCGGCAACGTCAGCAATGTGAATCTGCTGAAGGAGCAGGTCACGGTGCGGCTGGACAGCCAGCCCGACTCCCCCCGCTGCTACCACAACTGCGAGGTGTGCGTCCTGCGCAACGGCAAGGGCAGCCGCGACGGCATTCAGGTGCCGGAGGAGCGTCCTGCCCGCCGCGTGGTGGAGGACGAGCTTGACGAGTTCCCCGCCGTGGTGTCCGATTTCCGCTTCACCGCGCCGGAACCGACTGCTCCCGCAGCCGGCGAGCAAAAAGAAGGCGGCCGTTCTTCCCGCCGGCGCCGCAGAGGCGGTCGGGGCGGTGAAGAGCGCAGCGCCGAGAAAAAGCCCGCCGAGCAGGCGCAGAAGACGGAAGGCTCCGACAAGCCCCGCAGCAGCCGCAGAGGCGGCAAAAAGCCCGAGGGGACCGCATCGGCTCCTCAGCCGCCCAAGGCGCAGGCCGCCGACGCACCGGCCAAAAAGCCCCGCCATCGGGGCGGACGCCGCCACAGCAAGCGCGGCGGCGCAGGCGGCAGCGGCAAGACGGAGGCGTGAGCACCATGGGAAAATTTAACGGCGTGCTTCTGGCCAGCGATTATGACAACACTCTGGTCTACACCGAGGATGCGCTTTTGAGCGGCGGCAAACTGCCGCCGCTTTCCCGCGAAAATCGGGAGGCCATTGAGTATTTTATGGCCGAGGGCGGCATCTTCTCCGTGGCCACCGGTCGGGCGCTTCCCAGCTTTGCCCCCATCGCCCCCACCATTCCCATGAACGGCCCCACCATTCTCTTCAACGGCGCTGCCATCTATGATTTTTCCCAAGCGCGCTATTTGGCCACGGCGTTTCTGCCGGACGGCATTCGGGAGCTTCTGGCGCCGGTGGAGGCAGCCTTCTCCGGCCTGACCTGCGAGATCTATCACGAGGGCAGCGACATCCACATCCTGCATCCCAATGAGCTTACCCGCAACCACATGCACCTCACGGGTTCCTCCGCCATAGAGCTTTCATCCATCGAGCAAGCCCCCACACCCATCAGTAAAGTTCTGTTTGAGGAAACGAGCGAACGGGGGCAGGCGCTGGAGCAATATGTGCGCAGCATGCCTTGGGCCGAAGACTTCGAGATCGTAAAATCCGGCAAATTTTTTCTGGAGATCACCGCCAAAGGTGCCACCAAGGGCGGCATGATACGGCGGTTGGCCGAGCTGCTGGGCGTCCGTCGGGAGAATGTGTGCTGCGTGGGCGACCATCTCAACGACATCCCCATGCTCGCCTTCGCAGGCCATGCCTTTGCGCCGCAGAATGCCGTGGAGGCGGTGCGGCAGACGCCGAAGGTCGAGCTGCTGCCGGACTGCCGCGAGAGCGCCGTGGCGGAGCTGATCCGCCGGCTGGACGGCG
>OLSB01000196.1_pt1 | contig 72670 bp, 63 predicted proteins | sample 1672071 | NCBI WGS metagenome assembly OLSB01 (sample SAMEA3136642, study PRJEB25190) | human gut metagenome | biome: human gut; feature: human-associated habitat; material: faeces | place: Austria | collected 2013
CAAGGCGCACCGTATCGCCGATCGCGATTATCGCAACGTCCTTACCGTCGCGCAGCCGGACAGCCTTACCGATGGTAAACTCCTGATCCTCGTCATAAATGACGGGAACGGCGTCGCGCGTGAAGCGCAGATACATCGGGCCGTAGGTCTCGGCTGCGGCACGGACGAGCTTTCTTGCCGAAGCGTAGTCTGCCGGCTGAATAACGGTGATGTTCGGAATGGTGCGCAGAACGCCCAGATCCTCTATCGCCTGATGGCTTGCGCCGTCATTTGCCGGGGTAACGCCGCCGTGAGAGCATGCGATCTTGACATTGAGATTGGTGTAGCACATCTCCTGTCGGATCATTTCGCACATTCTCAGCGAGCCGAACACCGCATAGGTCACGACAAACGGGATCTTGCCGGTTGAGGCAAGGCCGGCCGAGAGCGCGGCGCCGTTTTGCTCGGCAATGCCGACATTGACGTACTGCTCGGGCAGAGCCTTCATAAACTTTGCAGTCTTGCAGGACTTGCCGATATCAACGTCAACCACATAGATATCCTTATTTTCCTTGCCAACTTCAACGATCTCGTCGCCGAAGCCGTCGCGAGTAGCTATCATTTTACCTTTTTCCATGATCTCAGCTCCTGTCTATCTGCGCTATTGCGTCGGCATACTGCTCGGCATTGGGAGCCGTGCCATGCCACGAAACCTGATTTTCCATGAAATCAACGCCCTTGCCCTTAACGGTTTTTGCATTGATGAATTTGGGCTTGCCGTTTTTGGCTGCGCGTATTTTATCGAAAGCGTCAAGTATCTGCTGCATGTCGTGTCCGTCGATATCATAGACCTCAAAGCCAAAGGCTGCCGCCTTTGCGCTCAGGTCGATATGCGGCATGATCTGATCGCAGGGACCATCGAGCTGGAGACCATTATTATCTACTATCATGACGAAATTGTCAAGCCGATAACGGTTTGCGCTCATCATTGCTTCCCAGACTATGCCCTCGTCCATCTCACCGTCGCCGAGGAGCGTGAACACGCGGTAGTCCTTATGGTCGCGCTTACCTGCAAGAGCCATGCCGACAGCGCACGAAGCGCCCTGGCCGAGTGAGCCGGTGGAGATATCTATGCCGGGGCACTTGAGCATGCTGGGGTGACCCTGAAGCATGGAGCCTTCCTGACGCAGGGTGTGCAGCACTTCCTCCGGGAAAAATCCGAGGCTGCCGAGCGCCGCGTACTGGATCGGGCAGACATGGCCCTTTGAAAGAACAAATCTGTCTCTGTCAGGCCACTGCGGATTTTTCGGGTCAACGTGCATTTCGGAAAAATACAGAGCCGTCACGATGTCGGCTGACGACAGCGAACCGCCGGGGTGGCCGGACTGTGCCTCGAAAATCATCGTCAGCGCCGTTTTTCTGAGTTCTTTTGCTTTTTCTTTGAGCATACTGACTTTTTCGTTCATTTGTATCCTCCTCGCTTAAAGGGTGTAGTAATCACCGAGAGCTATGGTTTTCTGCTCCTTAGCGGATTCGAGAGCTGCGTTAGAGAGCTTGAGCACCTTCATGCCCTCAGACAGGCCGCCGATCTCAACAGGCTTGTTGTTCTTCAGGCAGTCCTGGAAGTAAACGTGGACATGATAGATGACCTCGTCCTTGTTGAGATCATAGGAATCGTTGAATGTGATGCTCTCCTCATGATCCATATCTACTGTTTTATATGTAAGAGAGTCAAACTCGAACATGTTGCGTCCGCGCAGCAGAATGCTGCCGTTTGTTCCGATATAGCCCTTGAGATTTGCACCGGCACCGGAGCTCCAGCTTGTCATTATCGAGGCGACTGCGCCGTTTTTGCATCTCATGACCATGGTCGAGTTCGTGTCGAACTGCGGAACGTTGCTTATGGTTCCCTTGACGTTGCAGGCGATGGTATCAAACTCGCCTGCCAGCGATGTCAGGAGGTTAAACTCATGCGATACAGACTCGATAGTCATGCCGCATGCGAGCTTGGGGTCGGTGCGCCAGGAGTTGCCGTACATGGCATTGTTCTTGCCGTAGCCGAAGCCTGCGCCGACACGGTAGCTGAAAACGTTGACGGGGTCGCCAAACATGCCGGACTTGACCATATCGTACATTTTGACAAACGCAGGACGGAAGCGGTGGGCAAAGCCGACGATTATCTTCGCGTCATACTGCTTTGCCATGGCAACTATCTTCTCTGCATCTTCCAGAGTCGTGGCAATGGGCTTTTCAAGATACAGCGGAACATGCTTTGACAGAACCATCTCAACATAGTCAAGGCGCTTCGTCGGGGGCGTCGAAATGACTGCATAGTCTGCCTTTTCGACATACTCCGGTATCTGCTCGTAGCTTATTACGTCACAATAAAACTCTTTTTTGAAGGACTTGAGCGCATTCTCGCTTACGTCGAAAGCACCCACAATCTCGCCGCCAAGCTTCTCAACGGCTCTGGCATGGGATTTTGCAATATCCCCTGCCCCGATCATTAAAACTTTCATTGATATTCTCCTTAGTTGGCTTAGCTAAAATTATTCCTCAACCCATGCGATTGCACGGCCGGGGGCACCACTGCAGCGCTCCATCTTGAGAGGCAGGAAAGCAAAATTCCAACGCTTCTCTTCAAGCAGTTCGCGAGGCAGATAAAGCTCTTCGCCATACCAAATACCCTTGCTCAGGCAAATCTTATGAACAGGGCCGCCCTCGTCTTCGGGCTTGGGGCCTCCGACGCTCATGCCGTCAATCGCAACGCCCTTTACGCCGTGCTCTACCACCCAGTTTGCGCCCGACACAGAGAGGAATGTCCAGTTATCAACATAATCCGAGCTCCAGCTGCGCTTGAGGCCGTAGCCGGTGCAGAGAAGAAGAATATCGCCCGGCTTTACAATGTCAGCATATTTTTCAAGATGCTCGGCAGTAATTGCGGAATGCTCAGGCAGGTCAAACAGGTCGATGGGAACCGCTTCACCAACGAGACGGTCAATGGGATACTGCGCAGCATCCATGCCGTCCACGAAATGATGGAACGGTGCGTCAAAATGTGTTGAAGTATGGGTGTTCATGTAGATGCGCTCGGAGGTGTAGCCATCTTTGGGAACCAGGGTCTCATAATTGATCTCGCATAGCTCGTAGGGCATAAAGCCGGGATTGTTATGGTAGAAAGTCTGAGAGAGGTCAAGCAGCTTTTTAATTTTCATTTTTAGTTCTCCTTATCAAAAATTTTATATAAGATTGATACTTATGCTTTTTTCTTGCTTCTGGAAGCGATCTTGCCGACATACACAGCAACAACAATGACTATGCCTGTCACAATGCCGGACCAGAAGGAGTTGATTCCGAGAAGGTTAATGCCGTTATTGATACCCTTTTGCAGCAGTGTACCTATCAGCGCACCGAAAGCGCTTCCGAGTCCGCCGGACAAGCTTGCACCGCCTATACACGTTGCGGCAATTGCATCAAGCTCCATTCCTACACCGGCTGTACATTCAACAGTCATAAGACGCGATGCACCGAGAAGTGCCGCTATGGACGACAGACCTGCACTTATCGTGTAGCAAAGTATTTTCACCCTATCAACAGGAATGCCGACGAGGTGAGAAGCTCCCTCATTTGAACCTGTTGCATATACCCAGCGGCCAAATGAAGTCTTTCTGAGAACGAAATACATCACCACAACTATTATTATCATGTAAAGTATATAGTTCTTTAGTCCGGGAATTATAGTGCCTCTGTTAAATTCCTTGAACGCCGTGAGGGTGATCGTCTGAGAGTTGCCGCCCGAGATGACCTTGGTCAAAGAAGCTGCGGCGCCCTGCATTGCAAGAGTTACTATAAACGGTGCCATCTTTGCTTTTGCGACAAGCAGGCCGTTCAAAACGCCGCAGACAAGACCTACGGCAAGGCAAGCTGCTACGCCTGCCGCAATGCTTCCGGTCGAGATCATGACCAGAGCACCGACCATGCCGGATAGCGAATATACAGAGCCAACGGAAAGGTCAATTCCGCCTGTGATAACTACAAGCAGCTGACCCATGGTCATTATCAGCAAGGGAGCTGCAGACTGGAGGACATTCATTACATTGCCTTTGCCCAGCGCCGTTCCGGTTACAGCATGCAGCACTATGTAAAGCACTATGAGTATGACAGTCATGCCAAGCTCAAGCTTGTAATTTCTTATCGTTTTTCCCAAGCTGCCCTGGGGCTGCTTGAGGCTGTTACTTTTATCAGACACTTTTGTTATCCTCCGTTTGCTGTTTAGTTTTTCCTGAGGCAGTTATTTCAGCCATCATGTTGTTCTCTGTTATTCTGTCTCCGGTGAGAACATCTTCAACATGTCCGTCGCGGATTATCAGCACCTTGTCGCACATCAGAACCAATTCTTCAAGCTCCGATGAAACCACCAGGGCACCGGCGTTGTTTGCTTCCACCATTTTTCGCACACGCTGATATATCTCATGCTTTGTTTTTATATCAACGCCACGTGTAGGCTCATCGAGCAGCAAAAGCTTTGCCTCGTCCGTTATCCATCGGCCAAACAGCAGCTTCTGCTGATTTCCGCCAGACAACGCTTCAGGCATACATTCATGAGTGGGAACTTTAATCTGTACTTCGCCGATTATCTGTCCCAGCAGCTTATCTTCCGACTTATTCTTGACTAACAGCTTACGCTGCAGATTGCGGTGAGCCATAAGCACCGTTTCCTTTATCGGCTGTCCGAAAAACAATCCGCTTTCGCTGCGATCTTCGCTGATATATGCAATCTTCTTTTTGAGCGCATGCATAGGATTTTTAGGCTTATATTCCTCGCCAAGATATCTCAAATGTATATCGCTGCGAGGCTTAGTTCCCCATATCGTCCGCAGGACTGAGCTTCTGCCCGATCCTGCAAGGCCTGCAAGGCCTACTATTTCGCCTTCCTTGACAGTTAATTCTCCGTCATATCCGTCAAAAGAAATCGAAAGCACTTCCGCCGAGCTTTCAAAAGCGTTCGAATCCTTGCGTTTCTTCTCCTCTGCGTTGAGCTTCTCGCCAAGCATGTCGCTTACGATCTCTTCATCTGTTTTTTCGCTCATCGGAACGCCGTCAACTATGACGACGCCGTCACGCAATATGGTGATTCTGTCGGAAAGCTCTCTGACCTCATTCATTCGGTGGGAAACAAAAATGATTCCGATTCCGGCATTGCATAGGCCGCGTATGGACTCGAACAGCTTTTCCGTTTCCTCAAAGTTCAGAGACGATGTAGGTTCGTCAAGCAGTATGATTTTTGCGTTCTGACCGACCGCACGTGCTATTTCGACCATCTGCATCTGATCGGGTCTGAGCTCGGAAACAATATCATGGGGGCTGATATCCGCGGTTGTAGAGCCAAGTCGGCTCAGTGCCTCTGCCGCCAAAGCGTCCGACTTTTTCCAGTCATATATACCGTGTCTGACAATATCGTTCGACGGCATGGCTATATTCTCGGAAACCGTCAAATGCGGCAGCAGCGACAGCTCCTGATACACGACCTGAATGCCGCTGTCCATTGCTTCCTTCGGATGCTTAAAAGCTACGCTTTTTCCCTCAAGCAGTATCTCTCCGGAGTCGGCCTGATGTGCTCCGGCTATAATCTTTATCATAGTTGACTTTCCCGCGCCGTTGCCACCCATCAGTGCGTGCACCTCACCGGGATATATACGCAGGTTGCCATCTTTGACCGCCATATTATTCCCGTATGATTTGGTCACATGCTTCAATTCAAATATCGGGGAATGATCTATAGTCAACATTTTATACTCCTGTTATTCTCATAATTGTCGCAGCCGGTGAATAACTCCACCGGCCGCATTTTTAAATAATACTGATTTGGATTAGTACGCTCCAGCGGAAGCGGGGTAAGTGAGCTTGAGAACAGCCTGTACGTCCTCATTGTCAATGTTTGCTGCGGTCACGAGCGGTTCGGGAGTGAGTATGACCTGAGCGTCTGCATCAAGTCCGCTTATGGCCTTAAATGCCATTACCGCTGCCCAGTAGCCCTGGCCGACTGCTTCCTGAACGACCTGTCCTGCAAGTCTGCCTTCGCGGATTGCCTTAGTTGAATCGGGAGAGCCGTCAGAAGAAACGATAGAAATCTTGCCGGTCACACCCATGTTATCAACGACGTCGATAGCAGCAATACCGGCCTGCTCATACATGCAGTAGATGCCCTTGATGTCGGGGTTTGCGGTCAGAAGGTCACTGCACATATCGGTGGATTCGGAAACGGTAAGGTTGCTGGTCTGGATGGTCTGTGCAATGGTGATACCCTTTTCCTCGCATGCCTTTTCAAGTCCTGCCATCTTTGCCTTTGCGTTGGAACGATCCATGGGAAGAGCCAGAACGCCGATGGAATCGCCGCCCAGAGCCTTTGCCTGGTCGCACAGGTAAATGCCTGCATCATAGCCTGAGGTGTAATCGTCTGCGGAAATAAATGCATAGTAGTTATCGGCAGTAGAACCGATTGCTGCGATCGTTACGAGAATGCCTGCATCCTCGCATGCGTCAAGCACGGTAGAGCAGGAATCGGAAGAAACCGGGCTGAGTACAACAGCATCTGCACCCTGAATTACAGCGGTCTCGCCGTTTTCGGCCTGATCTGCTGCGCTATTGTTGGAAACATAAACTTCGACGCTGACACCGTATTCCTCACATGCCTGTCTTACGCCGTCCTCAACCCACTGCCAGTACTCGATGTCAAGCGAGGGAGCAATGTAGACGATCTTCTTTCCCTGAGCGTCTATGCCGTTTACATCGATCTGATCAGTGTAAAAGTCTTTTGCTTGTTCGTTGTTCTTGTTTTCGGTGTCACCGTTATTCGCGGAGTCGCCGCCGTTGTTGCCGCCGTTCCCACAGGCGCAAAGTGCGAACACCATCGCCAGTGCGAGAACCATTGCCAGTACTTTTTTCATTTTTGCTTTTCCTTTCATCTCTTATATTTTTCTTTTTTTACGTTCATTTTGATTGTTCCGAATTCAATACAATCACTTTTGCTCTTTCATCATCATCAACAATTTCTGCATAAATCTTAGCAGAGTTTTTAGTGCAAATCAAGTCAAAAATGAAATTTCATTTCATTTTTAAACGTTTATTTTGAAATTCGTTGCACTGCATAAAATGCACATTTTGTTTTTGGTAAAAAACACGAATAGTTTGTTAATAAGCAAACAATTTTATCTCCTGAAACGCAAAAAAGTACGGTAATTCATAAATTACCGTACTTTTAAGTTGAAGTTTACTGGATATTATATTCAGAATTTTTGATTTCCCGGGATACGTTTAAGCTCGATTGAGTTAGCAATACTCTCTCCGCGTTTCATTTGTTTGCTGTCACGTGTGAGCGCCATGATGGAATGAAGAATTGAAACAGTTACAAGTTCGCACAGGCGTGCAGCGGAGATATCGCTCAGATAACTGCTGCTGAAAATGCATGTCGGCAGCTCGATATCAAGGTACTTTGACAGTGGCGTTCCTTTTGTTCCAACAACGCCGATGGTGTATATTCCGCGCTGCTTTGCGTAAGATGCATTCTGCAAAACGTTATATGTTCTGCCGGAGTTGAGGATCAAAAACAGCACATCGTTTTCGTCCATCATGCTGATCTCCATGATCTGAAACATTATATCATCAACAATGCGGCACGGTATTGCAAGTTTGAGAAAAATATCGTATGCAGCCCTCGCGATCGTGCCCGAGCCGCCCTCGGCCAGTATCACGACATGGTTTGCGCCGGCAAGCTTATCGGCTGCCTTCTGCAAAAGCTCCGGCTCGAGCGACAGCTTCAGCTGGTCGAGCACCATCTTCATATACTGCAGGACCTTGTTAGTGACAGTCTCCGCATCATCGCCCTTTTTCAGGTCCATATCCGTGGTCGAGCTTTCAATATAGTTTGTATAGGCGGCGCTGTTTTTCATATCCGTCAGGCCCTTGAAGCCGAGCTTGCGGCAAAAGCGCACAACGGTTGCCGGGCTTGTTCCCACCTTCTCGGCGATCGAGCTTGCAGTTTCACCGTCAACTGCGCCAGGGTGCTCGAGCAGATAGTCGGCTATGCGCTTATCGGACTTGGAAAAAATGCCGGTGTCGTATTGCGCGCGGATTCTTTGAATGTAAAACAGCGATTCTGTCATTTTTGATATCTCATTTCATCATTTTTGATTCAGCTTACCATATTTTCACCGCGTTGACAATAGAAAATCCACCTCAGCAGATATGCTGCGGTGGATGTGGTGGAGATGGGGGGAGTTGAACCCCCGTCCGAAAGCACTTTAACAGGAACTTCTCCGAGCGCATACGGTCATTTATATTCCCTTCCCTGCGCGCCGGCCGTCAGGCTCGCAGAGTCGGTAGCTTCATTATGCGTGGTGGGCTCAAAGCTTTGCACACTCACGGGCACCACTAATCGACGCTCCGTTCCGGGCCGTGGTCCTCCCGGAGGGAACGCTCGCTAATTAAGCAGCGAGAAGAACAGTATCGTTGTTGTTCTTTAATTTATAAGCTGCCCATTTTTAGGATGGTAGGCGCATCCGCTCGCTATTCCTGCCTCCATACCCCCGTCGAAACCGGTACATCCCCGTTTTTTAGAGGCGTATTTAGGCTGGTACTGTTCTTTATTGCGTCAGCACGACCGGCAACTTTGCACCGTATCACACTGCCGCGCCGTCCGGTAGTTGGGCGGTAATCCTTGCGTCAGCTCGACCGGCAGCATCGTACCGTATCGCACTGCCTCGCCGTCCGTTAGTCGGACTATTGCCTTATACGGGGTGCGGATGACCGCACCCCATGGTGCATTACATCTTTTCAGGTTCGGGATAGTCAACGCCGAAGGTATCGACAGTGACCTTCTTCATTGCCTGGCGGTGGATGGGCTTATCGTTTCTGCCGGTCATGCAGGTTGCGATCTTATCGACATTCTCCATGCCCTCTATGACCTTGCCGAAAGCGGCATACTGGCCGTCGAGATGAGGTGCATCCTCATGCATGATGAAGAACTGGCTGCCGGCGGAATTGGGCGCCATTGCGCGCGCCATCGACAGGACGCCGCGAGTATGCTTGAGATCGTTGGGAACGCCGTTCATTTTGAACTCGCCCTTGATCGAGTAGCCGGGGCCGCCTACGCCGATGCCCTGGGGGTCGCCGCCCTGGATCATAAAGCCGCGAATGACGCGGTGGAAGATAACGCCGTCATAAAACTTATTCTTTACCAGCGAGATAAAGTTGTTGACCGTGTTGGGTGCAACCTCGGGATAAAGCTCGGCCTTTATGATATCGCCGTTTTCCATTTCGATTGTTACTACAGGATTACTCATCAGTGTCTCTCCTTCAAAGTTCTTTCAATGTCGCGCGCGGCTTCACGCTTTGCGTCGTCATTTCGTTTATCATACATTTTTTTGCCCTTGCACAGACCAAGCTCGACCTTCACCCTGCTGTCCTTAAAATAAAGCGACAGCGGAATGAGCGCCACGCCCTCCTGCATAACTCTTGCGTTGAGCTTGACTATCTCGCGCTTATGCATGAGCAGTCTTCTCGGCCGCACGGGGTCTTTATTGAAAATGTTGCCCTTTTCATACGGGCTTATATGCAGCGATCTGACAAACAGCTCGCCGTTTTTTATTGTGCAGTAACAGTCCTTCATATTGACCGTTCCCGCTCTTAACGACTTGACCTCCGTTCCGGCAAGCTCTATGCCGGCTTCAAACCTGTCAAGCACGAAATAATCGTGAAAGGCCTTGCGATTTGACGCTATCTGCTTTGTTCCGGTCTGCTTCGGCATTCGCTCACCTCCCGACCGTTAAGCTATTATAACACACTTTGTGCGAAAATTAAATAACATTCTGTAAATCACATGTGTGCTTTGAGTATATCCGCGATCTCGGCAACGTTTTTGAGGACGTAATCCGGCTTGCGCTCGGCTTTTTCAATATCCTCAAGGCTGCTCTCGCCCGACAGAACGCACACGGACACGGCTCCGGCATTCTGCGCAACGGCTATATCCGTATAAAGTCTGTCGCCCACGCAGCAGATATTTTCATTTGGAACGCCGGTCTGTTCGGATATTATGTCAACCATATTTCGGTTCGGCTTGCCGATAAACACCGGCTCGACTCCGCTTGCGGCGGTCAGAAGTGCGCAGATGCTGCCGCAGTCGGGCAGAACCTCGTTTGCCGGCATGGGGCACACCCAGTCGGGGTTTGCGGCAACGAATGCAGCGCCGCGGCGGAGATAATGCACGGCTTTATCGAGCTTTTCATAAGTAAGCGTTGTATCAAAGCCTACGCAGACAACGCCGACCTCCTCACTGTCGCCAAGGGGAACGCCGTAGCTTTCAAGCTCGCCCAAAAATGCCGGAGTTCCGACAGGATAGACAAGCTCACCCTTGTGGCGGCTGTTGAGGTACATTGCCGTCGCCATGCCGGAAGTGAAAACATTCTCCTTCTCGCAGGGAAAGCCGAGCTTTCTCAGTCGGGTTATATAGTCAACGCCGGCGCGCGAGGAGTTGTTGGTCAGATATATATACTCCCTGCCGCTTTTCTTAACGGTGTCGATAAAATCGACCGCACCGTCAAACACCTCATCACCGAGGTAAAGCGTGCCGTCCATATCGAGCAGAAACAGTTTTGTGTTCAGAAGCTTATCCATTCTCATACTCCGATCTAAAAATTTCAGAAATATTATATAGTTTTATGGCCTTAAAATCAACTACATCTTGCATTGCATCGCGGATATGATAAAATTACATTAAAAATTCGAAGGAGCTACGATATGGACATTGCTTTCAATAACGGCTGGCTGTTTACCGAGGACTACGACGCAGGCTTTGACAAGGCTCTCTCCGTCCGTCTGCCGCACACGGCAAGAGAGATACCTTATAACTATATCGACTGCCGCGACTATCAAATGGTCTGCGGCTACCGAAAGAGCTTTACCGCTCCCTCGGAGTGGCAGAGCAAGCGGATTATACTGCGCTTTGACGGTGCAGCGCACGAGGCGACGGTATTCTGCAACGGAACGCGTGTCGGATATCACGCCTGCGGCTACACGGCGTTTTCAGTTGATATAACGGACAGCGTTAATTTCGGCGGCGAAAACATAATCGATGTTCGGCTCGACACGCGCGAGAGCCTTAACATTCCGCCGTTTGGCTTTGTCATTGACTATCTGTGCTACGGCGGACTTTACCGCGAGGTGACGCTCGAGGTAAAGGATCCCGAGTATATCAAAGAAGTTCTTATCGAGAACACCGGCCTGCACGAGCTGCGAGTGAGGATCGAAAGCGAATGCGAAAGCGTTGTTACTGATATTGTTGACGGCAGCGGAAAGGTCCTTGCCTCGGCCTGCGGCAAGGCGTTTGAGCTGAGCGTTCCGAATGCACAGCTTTGGAGCTTGGACTCCCCTGCTCTGCACACGGCGCGTGTTCGCGCAATGCGCGGCGGCGAGGTCGTTGACGAAAAGAGCCTGCGTTTCGGCTTCAGAACCGTGAGGTTTGAAAACGACGGATTTTATCTCAACGGTCAGAGGATAAAGCTGCGCGGACTTAACAGGCATCAGTCATACGCCTATGTCGGCTACGCCATGCCGAAATCGGTGCAGGAGCTTGACGCCGAGATACTCAAAAACGAGCTTGGTGTGAACGCCGTGCGCACATCGCACTATCCGCAGTCGCAGCACTTCATATCGCGCTGCGATGAGCTGGGACTGCTGGTGTTTACCGAAATTCCCGGCTGGCAGCATATCGGCGATGAGGATTGGAAGCAGCAGGCCGTTAAAAACACCGAGGAAATGGTGCGGCAGTATATGCACCATCCGTCAATCATGCTGTGGGGCGTCAGGATAAACGAATCGCAGGACTGCGACGAGCTTTACAGAAGAACAAACGCCGTTGCGCACACGCTTGACTCCGGCCGCCAGACGAGCGGTGTCAGATACCTTGAAAAAAGCCATCTGCTTGAGGACGTTTACGCATACAATGACTTTTCGCACACCGGCGATAACGCCGGTTTGAAAGCTAAAAAGAACGTGACGAGCAAGAAGCACAGGCCTTACTTCGTTTCCGAGTGCAACGGGCACATGTTCCCGACAAAGCCCTTTGACGATGAGCGACACAGACTCAGCCACGCGCTCAGGCACGCTAAGGTGCTCGACGCGATGTATGCCGCCGACGATATCTGCGGCATATTCCCGTGGTGCATGTTTGACTACAACACGCATCAGGACTTCGGCAGCGGCGACGGGATATGCTACCACGGCGTTATGGACATGTTCCGCAACCCGAAGCTCGCGGCCGCGGTTTACGCAAGCCAGAGCGACAACGTTCCCTGCTGCGTTGTCTCCTCGTCCATGGATATCGGCGAACATCCGGCCGGGGATATTGGCAAGGTCTATATTTTCACCAACGCCGACAGCGTGAAGCTTTATAAGGACGGCGTTTTTGTCCGCGAGTTTTTCCCCGGGAAAGACGAATATCCCGCTCTCCCTCATCCCCCGGTCATCATCGACGATTTCATCGGCGAGCTGCTTATAACGCAGGAGGGCTTTGACGAGAAGACGGCGGACACGGTCAAGGAATGCCTGCTTGCCGTTGCCAAATCCGGTCCGAGCGCGCTTCCGCCGAAAATTCTTGCAAAGTTTGCGCGGCTCATGCTCACAAAGGGCTTTAAATTCTCCGACGGCGTTGAGCTTTACGGCAAATACGTCGGCAACTGGGGCGGCGAGGCAACAAAATGGCGCTTTGACGCGATAAGAGACGGCGAGGTCATAAAAAGCGTGACTCGCTCGCCGGGCCAGAAGGTTCACCTCGAGGTAATCCCGAGCAAAACCGAGCTTTCCGAGGGCGGCACATATGACGCTGCCGCAGTGCGCATCCGCGCGCTTGACGAATACGGCAACCTCGCTCCGTATTGGCAGGAACCCGTCGTTTTTAAATGCAGCGGCGCGCTTGAGCTTATAGGCCCCGAGATAATTTCCCTCAAGGGCGGCTCCGGCGGATGCTATGTCAAAACCATCGGCAAAGCCGGAAAAGCTGCGCTGAGCGTAAACGATATTGAAATTGAATTTAATATAGATATGTAAATCACGGAGGATATGACCATGAAGAGAAAAGTTTCTGTTATCGGCCTGCTGCTTGCGCTGCTTATGATACTCGGCGCATGCGGCGGCGCAGAAGATAAGCCCAATGTCGGCGCTGCCGAAACTCCGCAGTCGACAGCGGAGCCTACGCAGCAGCCCACCGGCCCGGGAGTTGCCGCCACAGGCACACCTGCCGTTACCAAGGGCAAGCTCATATACACTCTCGATTACGATCTCGGCATTCTTGACGGCAGCGGCACAAACGGTTGGTTTGTGGCATCGTGGCTTGCAAAAGGCTACGGCACTCGCTACTACGCGATAAATGTCGTAACAGGGCAGGTCATTCAAGGCGAAGAGGGCGCGGAGGTAGTTCTGTGTGCAAACGGTCTTGTACGCTTTATCTGGAAAGACGCCGACGGCAACGAGGTGTCTGCCGGCACCGTGTATTTCCCGGACGGCGAGCCTAAGACATTTGATCTTTATGCTCAGATCTACGGCCTTGACGGCACACTCAAGGAAGAACGCAAGATATTAAGCTGGACTCAGACCTCGGAGGATCCGTATTTCACCGTTGTGCTGCCGGAAATGAACAAGATAATTTCCGAGCTTGGCGGCGGAAGCATTGCCGGCAATGAGCTTGTTCTCTCCGTTACCGACGATAACGGAGACGCAGTCGTTCTCGGCCTTGACGGCGAAGAGCTTATAAGACTCGCCGGCGTTGACGCATCGGAGGTTTACGCATATTCAAGCTCCGACGGAAGCTTTGTTTCTGTTTATCGTCCCGACAGCGACCAGACCGAGTTTTACCGCTTTTAAGGAAGCGAGCCTGTGAAGAGACGACTTCTTGCCGGTTTTTTGGCGCTTGTGATGGCGCTCGCACTGCTGCCGGCATCTGCCTTTGCCGCGCCGGATATTCCCGATGGCTATGTGCCGATCTACACTTTGGCAGACCTTAAAGAGAACATCGGCAGCGGCTATTACCTGCTGATGAACGATATAGACGCAAGCAAAGAGGACATTGCATACGACACGCTTAACGACGCAGCCTGCGGCTCTTTGCTCAAAGGCGGAGTTATAAACGGCAACAGCCACACAATATACAATCTCAAAGGTACGCTCATTGAGAGAAACTTAGGCACCATCAAGAATCTTAATGTTACCGTAATAAGCACCGATGAAGATAACGATGTTTTTGGCACTGACAGCGGCATTTGCGGCATTGCTTATTACAACTCATATGGTGATGACACTGGCCTTATTGAAAACTGCAATGTCAGCATGACAGTACGGCGCAGTTTTGATAAGCTCAACATAGGGTTCATAACATGCGGTATTGCGAGAGGCTGCGGCTCGATAAGAAACTGCATCGTAGACCTTGACATCGACCTTAAATACACCGGCACTAATAAAAATAGCGATATCAGCGTTGCCGGCATAGGCGACAACAGTCGCTTTGCCGATATTGACAGCTGCCTTGTTATGGGCTCGGTTAATATTCAGACGCCCGGTTATGCGCGTTTGGCAGGCATAAGCGACGAAGACTCCAAAAACTCCGCCAACGCCCTTGAAAAGGCCAATGTTGAATGCACAAGCACTTACCGAAGCGCGTATGATTTCTTCACGCTCAGCAGCGCCAGCAGCGCTCGCAATTCCGGCGGTCAAAGCATCAATAACAGAGTCGCGGACGATCTTGAAGTAAACTATACCTTTAACGACAGAGTCGTTCTTGACGGAAAGCCCGATGCCGAGAGCAAGCTCTATACCCTTGCAAGCCGCGACAGTATTCTCAATGACTGGGATATTTCCGACGTTCCCTCCGAGATTCCGCCGGAAAAGCCCGAACCGGGAGATAATACGCCCGTTACCGTTGACTTCAATTTTGAGGGCAACGTTGGTCACACGCAGTCATGGCAATTTGAATACTCTGACGACTACTTCTATGCGCAGGACGATGGCTACGGCTATAACGCAAAGCTTGCAAAAGCCTCACTGTGCCTTGAGATGACGACCTTCTCGACAAATGCTAACACCACATGGCGCGGTAATGGCGACGCCACGGCACTCAGCCGAACCGAAAATGTCCGTGAACTTCTTAATAAGCTGAATTTCAGCTCGCTTAAGTATGTTAACTACGACGTTCCGCTTGATGATACATCGGACAAGGTCGCCTATACCCTTGCAATGAAGTATATCACCAACAAAAACGGCGGCACTGACACGCTGATTGCCGTTCCCATTCGCGGCGGCGGCTACGGCGGAGAATGGGCAAGCAACTTCAACGTGTACAACAGCGAGGAAAAGCTCAGCCGCAATCATTACGGCTTCCAGACTGCCGCCAACGGCGTTCTGAACGGTCTGAGCGACTATGTTCAGAGCCATGAGATAAAAGGCGACCTGAAGATATGGGCAGTCGGCTTCAGCCGCGGAGCTGCCGTTGCAAATCTTCTGGGTCGTGCGCTGAACAATGCAACCATCGGCGGTATAAAGCCCAACGTTGTGGACATATACGTCTACACATTCGCGACTCCGGCAGGCGCATCCCACGATTCGGCAGAAACATTTTTTGACCCTAACATTTATAACATTGTAAGCCCTGTCGATTTGGTTCCGCGCGTCGCGCCTACGGCTTGGGGCTTTACACGATACGGAACAACGCTGTCGCTTCCATACGAAAGCAGCAGCAAGCTGTGGGATAAGTTTGAAGAGATCGCCGGAATGTATACCAGAGAGATCAAGCCCTCTCAGCGTGCATTTTTTGACAGATTCTGCGAGGTTGCCTTCACAAACGCCCCCGGCGGCTCCGTATTCGGAACAGTTAACTACACGGATATCCAGAAGGATATAATGGACTTCACCGGGAGCGAGCTTGGCACACCTCCGGTCTCTCCTTTTGAGAAGGGAGACACTTTGAGATGTGTACTATCAAACGACACGCTGAAGTACGTGCTCGGTTGTGCTGCGTTTAATTACACGCTGATCCCCTATGCTCTTATGAATCTCAACACGCTCGGACTTGCCCACTATCCCGAGCACTACCTTGCGCATCTTGAAGTTGACAATTTGCAGAGCGAAGACGATTTCGTAAGCTCCTATCACGCACGCACCGTCCTGGTGTATCCGCCTGCGGATAAGCAGCTTAAATCCTATGACATCAAGGTCGATTTCTGGAATGCAAAGGGGCAGTCGGCTGGCAGCTATGCAAACGGCGCATGCAGCAGCGGAGAGGTTTCCGTTGAGCTTACTGACATTGGACTGATCGCGAGCCTGCCCGAGTGCGCAGAGTACAGCTTTACCGTTTCCGGTGCGGATGCCGGCAACGTCGGTGCAAAGATATATTCCTACGACGGCGCGGACATTGAGCCTGCGCGCACCGTGGATTTTGAGGCTCTCCCCTCATCCGACGGCAATGCCTGCACGGTTTTCGTGCCCGAGGATATCTACAGCGACTACTACGCGCAGGACTCCGACGGAAACATATACGAGCCGGACGAGCCGGATGAACCGTACATAAACAACTTCACCGACGTTCACGAGGGATCTTTCTATTACGATGCCGTTCTGTGGGCGGTAAACGCCGGCATTACAAACGGCACAACGGACACGACATTCAGCCCGAACGCAAGCTGCACCCGTGCCCAGGTCGTAACCTTCCTGTGGCGAGCAGCCGGATGCCCCGAGCCTGAATCATCTGTCTGCCAATTTGTCGATGTTCCAAAAGGCAGCTTTTACTACAAGGCCGTTATGTGGGCCGCCGAAGAAGGCATCACAACAGGCGTCACCGCCGATCACTTCCAGCCCGGCGCAACCGTTACCCGTGCTCAGGTTGTGACCTTCCTCTGGCGTTGGGATCTGTGCCCGAAGGCGAGCAGCTCGAGCGGCTTTACCGATGTTTCCAAACACGCTTTCTACACCGATGCCGTTGATTGGGCGGTCGAGTACGGCATAACCAAAGGCACGACGGCAAAGACGTTTTCTCCGAACGATAAGTGCATGCGCTCGCAGATAGTCACCTTCCTCTACCGCTATTTTGTGGTCGATTAGAAACAAGGTATATGCAATTACACGGTGCAGTTTTTCAGACTGCACCGTGTTTTTTAGCAGCAATGTAAAATTTATATATACGCTGCCATAATGGCGGCAGCTGTGCTATAATGATTTTATGACATAACAGAAAGTTAGGCGAACACTATGTGGATACTCTTCGCGTTCGGCTCGGCACTGTTTGCCGGTCTGACATCCGTTCTCGCAAAGTGCGGAATCAAAAAGACCGATTCCGACGCAGCCACGGCAATACGTACAATAGTTGTGCTGATTTTCTCGTGGCTTATGGTTTGGATAGTCGGGTCGGCTCCGACCATCACCGGGCTGAGCACAAAAACGTGGGTCTTCCTCATCCTGTCCGGCATTGCGACCGGCGCATCGTGGCTTTGCTATTTCAGAGCGCTGCAGCTCGGCGACGTGAACAAGGTCGTGCCGATAGACAAGTCCTCAACGATACTCACCATAATTCTGGCACTGATCTTCCTCGGCGAGCCTATCTCGTGGCTTAAAGCTGCTGCCGTTGTCCTCATCGGCATCGGTACGTTCATGATGATCGAAAAGAAAGCTGATACCGAGCAAAAGCAGGAGAAGAAGAGCTGGCTGCTGTATGCCGTGCTGTCGGCAGTGTTTGCGTCGCTGACCTCGATCCTCGGCAAGATCGGAATTGACGGCGTTGAGTCAAACCTCGGAACGGCTATACGCACAGGCGTTGTGCTCGTCATGGCGTGGCTTATCGTGTTCGTAAAGGGCAAGCAGCACACGCTAAAGGATATTCCCAAAAACGAGCTGGGCTTTATCTGTCTTTCGGGTCTGGCAACCGGCGGCTCGTGGCTGTGCTACTACAAAGCGCTCCAGGACGGCCTTGCAAGCGTGGTCGTTCCCATCGACAAGCTGAGTATTCTTGTTTCGATCGGCTTCTCGGCGCTGGTTTTCAAGGAGCGGCTTTCGAAAAAAGCAGCCTTCGGCCTTGTGCTCATAGTCGGCGGAACGCTTATGATGCTGATCTAAGCTTACGCTATTATTGCGCAGCAAAGCCGAGATCCGAGAGCCAGCGATCCGTTTCGTCGGAAGATAATATTCTCTTTTCGCCGTACACCGCCAAACCGTCGCATGAGTCGAGAAACGTCGGCATGGTTTCGGCAATGTCGCTGCCGCCGCTTGTGCAGAACGGAATGATGAGTTTTCCGCTGAAATCATAGCTTTCAAGGAATGTATTGATCGGCGCCGGAGCCGCGTGCCACCAGACGGGGTAGCCGACTAACACGACATCATACTCGTCCATATTCTCGACCGTATCCGCAAGAGCCGGGCGCTCGCCGCGTCTTATTTCCCGGTTTGACTGCGTATACACGTTTGAATACCCGTTCAGCGGAGTTATTTCAAACAAATCTCCGCCGGTTTTCTCGCTTATTGACTCGGCAGCTTTTTTCGTTGTGCCGGAATAAGAAAAATAAGCAGCGAGGACCTTTACATCGCGCTTTGCGAATATCTCGCTTCTTACCGCCTCGGTCTGACCCTTGCTCAAGGAGTTATCGGAAAGGCTTCTGAACACGGCCGGGCGGCGATAAACATTGTAGCCGCCAAAAGCAAGAACCGCAGCAACGGCAATGGAGATCACGATAATCATAAGCTTTTTTCTTCTCATTCCGCACCTCTGCCGTTGGCCTGAATTATCTCAGTCAGCGAGATATGCTCGTTGCGATAGCGCGCATTTGGGTTTACCTCCGGGATCGCAAGCCCTAATGCCTTTCGCGGACATGCATGCACGCAGGCAAGGCAGGTCTGGCAGTTGCCGGGAATATGCTGTGCTTTTCCGTCAACCACTCGGATAGAGTCTGAAGGACAGACCTTTTCACAGACGCCTCAGCCTATGCACGCATCCGTGACCTTGATAAAGTGCTGAAAGATATCGGGCGGCATTTGCTCGATGCGGCTTAGATATTCACGATGGGCTGCACGATCGGCGGATGTGACCGGAGCTATCCTATTTAAGCGGATCACAATGTCATCGCGAATCAGTTCAATGTGCTCGTCAACCTTTTTGTTGAGTCTTTTCTGCTCGTTCATATCAAACGCCGGGAGCCAATTATCGGCCATGAGCAGAACATTGATATAGTTTACAGAAATGCCGCACTCATCGCACAGTCGCTTTGCAAGCTCGGCAGCTCCGGCGTGGCGGTTTCCGTAAGTCAGTATCATATAGAAATAGCGCGTATGGAAAGACGCCTTGTGCATAAACTCCCTCACCATCGACGGAACCTCGTGGCCGTAAACCGGAGTTACAATTCCGATGGTATCGGCGCTAAAATCAAGTCTCCCCTGCCGCACGGCCTGCGGAATGCTGATAAGCTCATTGTCAAGCTGCTTTGCGGCATAAAGGCTGTTGCCGATGCCTGTGAAATACAAAATCATTATTGTATCCTCCTTGCAATTATAAGTCGTATGTGCTACACTCTGATTGTTTCAACCGCTTGATACAACCGATTATAATTTGCGGTAGCAGCTATCGTTCAATAGCTGTTTTAGCGATTTATATGAATTTTTTGCAAACATCACGGAGGATATGATATGTACACGATGATGCAGGTTTGCCGTGAGCTGGATATGACGTACCAGACACTGAAGTTTTACTGCAACGAGGGGCTTGTCCCAAACGTGAAGCGCGACGCAAACAATCGCAGAGTTTTTGACGAAATCGACGTGAAATGGATAAAAGATCTCACCTGCCTTAAAAAATGCGGACTGAGCATTCAGGAAATGAAGGACTATCTAGAGCTTTGCCTTGCCGGAGAATCGACCATTGTTCTGCGCAAGGAAATGCTGGCCAAAAAGCAGGAGCGGCTGCGCCAGACGATCAAGGAGCTTGAGGACAGCATTGCATATATCGACTGGAAGCAGAATTTCTATGACGAGGTGCTGTCCGAAAAGCGTCCGTATGTCAGCAACCTTATACGAACCGAAAATGACTGAGAAAATAAGCTGCCGCAGGCAAAAGATGCAATATAAAAATCACCGGGAAAAGCTTTTGGCTTTTCCCGGTGATCTTTTTCCATGGAGCTGGTGGTGAGAATCGAACTCACAACCTTCTCATTACGAGTGAGATGCTCTACCATTGAGCCACACCAGCAAAGGACATTTCGCATTTTAGCACATGGCGGCGATAAAGTCAAACAAAAAAAGTTATAACTGCTCGTTATTGCTCAAATTTGTAAGCCATTATGCTGACAATTTATGTTTATAAAAAATATAAGAATTTCAGCACTTTTTCAATGCTACAAAACAGTCGCAAACCGTTTACATAATTATTTCAAAAAATTATTTTGCAAATAGTTATCAACATTTTCAACAGAGTTTCCAACACTGAATAATCATTGAATTTCAGTATTTAGCGCCGATATGTAAAATTATGTAGAGTCCTGAAGTCGAATTTTGTTACATTTTGAAAACATCATTTCGTTTACATAAGTCCATTTTTGTTAAGAGATTGAAACTCTTTGCCACCGACGATAATATGGTCAAGTAATTTTATATCGACAAGCTCCAAAGCTTTCTTCACAAGCCGGGTGCAGTACTCATCTTCCTTCGACGGAAGCGGCAGCGCACCGGGGTGGTTATGGGCGATTATAACGGCGGCAGCGTTGCTTTTAATGGCCGCCTCAACAAGCATTCTTATGCCGACCTCGGTTGCGTTCACAACGCCGCGGCTTATCTCCTTGCAGGCTATTATTCCGTTAGAGGAGTTAAGCAGCAGCGCATAGCATATCTCATTTACCTCGTACATGAACTTGGCGACAAAATATGCGCCGGCATCCTCGCTGCGGCGGATGACCTTTGTCGGCAGACTTTTTGTAAGCAGATAGCGGCGGCTGACCTCGGGAATGAGCTTTATGAGCGTCGCGGCGTTCTCTCCTATCCCGTCAACACGCATAAGCTCCTCGTGCTTTGCCTCGAAAACCGCGGCGAGCGAGCCGAACTGCTTTAAAAGCCTGTGCGCAAGCTCATTTGTGTCCTTGCGCGGAACGGCGTAAAAAAGCAGCATCTCAAGTGCGTTATGATCGTTAAAGCCATCCAGCCCGGCCTCGACGAAGCGGCTTTTCATCCGCTCCCTGTGTCCGTCGTGTACGCCCATATGCCCTCTCCTTACAGCTCCATATTCGCGTAAGCGTTGAGATCCCAGCCGGCAGTGTTCCCGGCGAGATACTCATAATAGCCCTGACAGCCTATCATTGCCGCATTATCGCCGCAAAGCTTCAGCGGCGGAACAAACAGCTCGCAGCAGTTTTTCTCGGCGGCAGCTTTGAAATCGGCACGGATACGCGAATTTGCCGCCACACCGCCGGCAATGGCGATTTTTTTATAACCGAGCTCCTTTGCAGCCATCATTGTGCGCGGCACGAGCGCGTCGCTAACTGCGGCCGTGAAGGATGCCGCAAGCGAGGCTCTGTCCAACTCCTCGCCCTTCTGCTCGGCATTGTGTACGATGTTTATAACGGCAGTCTTAAGGCCGGAGAAGCTCATTTCATAGGGATGCCCCTCAATATGCGTGCGCGGCAGGTGATATTTCTTATCGTCGCCGCCCTGTGAGAGATCGTCAATGGGCTTGCCGCCGGGATACGGCAGACCGAGCACGCGCGCGGTTTTGTCAAAGCACTCGCCTGCCGCATCATCGCGCGTTGCGCCGATTACCTTTAGATCCGTATAGCTGCGAACGTCGATTATAAGCGTATTGCCGCCGGATATTGCAAGGCACAGAAACGGAGGCTCAAGCTCGGGATATGCTATGTAGTTTGCCGCAACATGGCCTTTTATATGGTGCACGGGAATGAGCGGAACACCCAGGCTCATAGCAGCGGCCTTGGCAAAGTTAAGGCCCACAAGCACCGTTCCGATAAGGCCGGGAGCGTACGTTGCCGCAACGGCGTCGATATCGCTTTTTTCTATTCCGGCTGCCTGCACGGCGCGCTCGGCAAGGCGCGATATGACCTCAACGTGGCTTCTCGACGCTATCTCCGGCACTACGCCGCCGTAAATTGCGTGCAGATCTGCCTGCGAGAATATCTGATCCGTAAGCACATTTCTGCCGTTTTCAACGACGGCGACGGCGGTCTCATCGCAGGATGATTCAAAGGCAAGTATTTTCATTTCTCTTCCTCACTTAGAAAACAAGTCATCAAAACGGCATCCTCCTTCGGCAGGCTGTAGTACCCCTTTCGCCTGCCGACCTCGATGTAACCGTGTTTTTTATATAAGCTCTGCGCCGGCACATTGCCAAGGCGCACCTCCAGTGTTAAAAAGTTGAGCTTTGCAGCCTCAGCTCGTGCACGAAGCTCGTCAAGCAGCATATCCGCTATTCCCTTGCGCCGCCTGTCCGGTGACACGGCGACGTTGGATATATACCCCTCGTCAAGGACGTACATAAGGCCGACATAGCCCACAGCCCTGCCCTCTTCGTCCTCGGCGGCAAGAAAAACATGCATGGAGTCCGTCAGCTGAGCCGTAAGCTGCTCGCGCGTCCACGGCAGCGAAAAGCACTGCTGCTCGATGCGCAGGATATCGTCAATGTGCTCGGCTCTTGTATCGACAATGCGCACCATCACATATTCTCCTCGCGCAGCTCGTCAATGACGGCGAGAGTCTCATCCTCAATGCGCAGAACGCACTTTTTCCAGCCTATCGGCAGCGTCGGCGGATAGATATCCTCATCGGCAAGGCACATTATGCGCTCGTCCATATCCTGATATTCGTCCGACAGCTTCTGCGCCTGAAGCGCCGTCATACACAACACTACATCGCAGCGTTCGATAAGCTCGCGCGTTACCGGCACAGGATAGCCGTGCGGCAGCCTTATATCGAGCGCTTCGCAGCACTTTTTCACACGCGGATTTATCTCATCCCTAACGTCGATCCCTGCCGAATACGCCATGACCTCCGGGCAGTAATCGCTCTTTGACGAGTTGAACACCGCTTCGGCGACGAGCGACATGCTGTTATCATCGCACACAAACAGTATACTTTTTACGTCAATGCCGCCAAAGCCGTAAAGCTCGGACTGGCGCTCGTCCCAGCGCTCAAGGCTGCGGTCGCCGGCCTGGCTTTCGATATGGTGCGTAAGCTCATGATGAAGCGTGCTCTTTAAGCGCCGGCGGAATGTCTCGTCGTCCATGTCGCCGTAAAGTTCGACAAACGAGCCGTAGTACAGCTCTATATGCCGTCCCATTTTATCGCGGAAATACATGCCGAGGGTGTATCTTCCGTCGTCGCTGCGCACGGCATCCTCGACGAAGCTGACTCCGCCGTTTAAGTTTTTGAATATCTCCTCGGGCAGCTCGTCAACAAGATCGTCGAGAACGTCCCCGGCTTGTTCATATGTCAGCATCAGTGCGCCTCCGCCCAGCTGTGTCCGATTTTTGCATCGACCGTGAGCGGTACGCTGAGCTTGGCAGCGCCGCTCATTTCCTCACGCAGAATGTCAGCAACAGTCTGCGCCTCAGCCTCGGGGCACTCGCATATAAGCTCGTCATGCACCTGCAAAATGAGTTTTGCCTTGAGTCCCTCGGCTTTGAGCCTGTTATACACATTCACCATTGCAAGCTTAATTATATCCGCCGCAGTGCCCTGGATCGGCATATTCAGCGCAACGCGCTCTCCGAACGATCTTGTATTGAAATTCGATGATTTAAGCTCCGGCAGATCGCGGCGGCGCGAATAGATCGTCGTAACATACCCGTCCTGCTTTGCCTTTTCGACGATGAACTTCATATAATCGCGCACACCGTCGTATTTATTTAAATACGCATCCATATACGCCTTTGCCTCGCCTTGAGTTACGCCGATATCCTGCGCAAGCGACCACGGCGATATGCCGTAGACTATACCGAAGTTTACGGCCTTTGCGCGGCTGCGCTGCAAGGACGTTACCTCATCGACAGGCGTATTGAACACCTGCGAGGCCGTGACAGTGTGGATATCCTCGCCGCTTAAAAACGCAGCACGCATGTGCTCATCGCCGGATATATGCGCAAGCAGCCTCAGCTCTATCTGACTGTAGTCGGCATCGACAAGGACATTGCCCTTAGATGCAATGAACATCTCGCGGATATGACTTCCAAGCTCCTTGCGGATCGGTATGTTCTGAAGATTCGGGTCGGTGCTTGACAGTCGGCCGGTCGCCGTAACGGTCATCTGGAACTTGGTTCTTATCCTGCCGTCCGGGTCAATGAGCTTCAAAAGTCCATCAGCATAGGTGCTCTTGAGCTTTGTTAGCATGCGGTAATCGAGGATCATGTTTACTATCGGGTGCTTGCCGCGCAGCTTTTCAAGCACATCGGCATTTGTGCTCCAGCCGGTTTTTGTTTTTTTGCCTGCCGGGAGCATGAGCTTATCGAAAAGCACTTCACCAAGCTGCTTGGGCGAATTGATGTTGAACTCACACCCGGCATGCTCGTATATGGCGCTTTCAAGCTGCGCGATCGTGCCGGTCAGGCTTTCGCCAAAGCTCACGAGTGCCGCCTTATCTATCATAAAGCCCTGCTCCTGCATATCGGCCAGAACGCGGCACAAAGGCATTTCTATCTCGTAAAAGAGCTTCGTCATGCCGAGCTCTTCAAGCTTTTTCTCGGTCACCGGGCGCAGTCTGTACACTGCTTCCGCTCCGTCGAGCTCCGCGCCGCAATAGCCCATGCTGAGCCTGCCGAGGCTGTAATCTCCGGCAGTTGCATCAAGCAGGTAGCCTGCAAGCGCCGTATCGTATACAAAGCCGTCAAGCGGCAGCTTTTCGGCAATGAGCTGTGTCATCAGGTTCTTTACATTGTGCGCCATCTTCTTCACATCGCCGGAAAACACAAAGCTCATAAGCCTTGAATAGTCGTCTCCGAGGCTGCTCCAACGCGCAAGGTACACGGCCTTGCCGTCGCATATCTCAATGCTGTCAAAGCTCTCGTCAGCCGTTACGGCGATCTCGTCAGCGTTCCGAACGGCATTCACTATCTCGTCAAACGAGGCGTCTTCAACATGAGCAATGCGCTCTGTCATTGCCTTCTGCGCGCTCTCGGTGCTTTCGCTCACGCCCCATTTTTCGATAAATTTATTAAATCCGAGCTTTTTGAGCACATCGTACAGCTCTGGCTTATAGTCCTCGCTCCACTTTGCGTCATCGGGTGCAAATTTTATCGGTGCATCGGTTTGTATCGTTGCAAGCTCATAGGACAGGAAGGCGCTTTCCCTGCCTTCTCGCAGTTTTTTGCGCATGCCCTCTTTTACATCTATGGTGTCAAGCCCGGCATAAATGGTTTCAATATCTTTATACTTCTGCACAAGCCCCATAGCCGTTTTCTCGCCTACTCCCGGCACGCCGGGGATGTTATCCGAGCTGTCGCCCATCAGAGCCTTGAGGTCAATGATGTGCTTCGGCTCGAAGCCGTACTCATCGAAAAACAGCTTGGGAGTATACTCGGTCGTCGTTGTCTGACCCATGCGGCTTTTGACATGGCAGACATGTGTTGTTTCACTTATAAGCTGGAAGCTGTCCTTATCGCCGGTGACGATGCGGCAATCCCAGCCGACTGCGCTGCATCGCGCAGCGACCGTGCCGAGCAGGTCATCGGCCTCGTAGCCCTCAAGCTCAATGCGCAGGATGCCCATTGCGTCAAGCACCTGCTTGAGTATCGGCATCTGAACGGCCAGCTCCTCGGGCATGCCCTTGCGCTGAGCCTTATATCCGGCGTATCTCAAGTGCCGGAACGTCGGCGCTTTGAGATCAAACGCAACGCACACAGCCTCGGGCTTTTCATCGTCAAGCAGCTTGCGGAGTATGGCAAGGAAGCCGTACACGCCGTTTGTGGGCGTTCCGTCGGGCGCCGTGAGGGCGCGTATGCCGTAAAACGCGCGGTTTACTATGCTGTTTCCGTCAAGTATCAAAAGTTTCATCATTTCACCTCGCCGCGCAGGCGGACGATCTCGTCTCTAAGCTGAGCCGCAAGCTCGAATTCAAGCATTTTTGCCGCGGCTTTCATTTCCTTTTCGAGCTTTTCGATAAGCTCCTTACGCTCTGATTTTGTGAGCTTCACTCCATCGGCACGGCGCAGAGTTTTCTCGCTCTCGCTTGATATCTCGATAAGCTCGCGAACGCTTTTTACTATCGTTTTCGGCACGATGCCGTGCTCTGCGTTATATGCAGCCTGCTTTGCGCGGCGGCGCTCGGTTTCGTCGATCGCATGGCGCATCGACCGCGTAACCGTATCGGCATACATGATAACCGTGCCCTCGGCGTTGCGCGCGGCGCGGCCGATGGTCTGGATAAGGCTCGTTTCACTTCTAAGGAAGCCCTCCTTATCGGCATCGAGAATTGCAACAAGGCTCACCTCCGGGAGGTCAAGTCCCTCGCGCAGGAGGTTTATGCCGACAAGCACGTCAAAATCGCCAAGGCGCAGGCTGCGGATTATCTCCATACGCTCTATCGCGCCGATATCGTGGTGCATGTATCTGCACTTTATGCCGGCTGCGCCGAGGTACTCGGTAAGATCCTCAGCCATTTTCTTGGTGAGCGTCGTTACCAGAGTGCGCTGGCCTTTTTCAATGCGTATATTTATCTCGCCTATAAGATCGTCTATCTGCCCCTCTATCGGGCGCACGGATATCTCGGGGTCGAGCAGGCCGGTCGGGCGGATTATCTGCTCGGCTATCTGCCCTGCCCTTTCGCGCTCGTAATCGCCGGGAGTTGCGGAGACATACACAGCCTGATTTATGCGCTCCTGAAATTCCTCGAATTTAAGCGGCCGGTTATCATACGCCGACGGCAGACGGAAGCCGTATTCAACCAACGACTCCTTGCGCGCGTGGTCGCCGCGGTACATTGCCCTGACCTGCGGCAGAGTGACGTGACTTTCGTCAACAAACAGCAGAAAATCCTTCGGAAAGTAATCGAGCAGCGTCATGGGAGCAGAGCCTGCCGGGCGGTTTGAGATTATGCGCGAATAGTTCTCTATGCCCGAGCAATAGCCAAGCTCCTGCATCATTTCGATATCGTAATTTGTGCGCTGCGATATGCGCTGCGCTTCAAGAAGCTTGCCGTTATCCTGAAAGTATTTTACGCGCTCGGCGCACTCGGCACGGATATCGTCGATAGCGCGCGCCATTTTGTCACGGCTAACGACATAGTGGCTGGCCGGGTATATCGCAGCGTGGTTCAGATAGCGTATCGGCGCACCGGTCACGACGTTCACCTCGCTTATTCTGTCCACCTCATCACCGAAAAACTCGACGCGGATAGCCTTATCGGTCGCATAAGCCGGGAATATCTCAACAGTATCGCCGCGGACGCGGAACATGTTTCGCTCAAATGCAATGTCATTGCGCTCGTAACGTATCTCGATGAGCTTACGCAGAAGCTCGTCGAAATTGCGCGTCTGCCCCGGACGCAGGGATATGACCATGTTTTTATAGTCGATCGGGTCGCCGAGACCGTAGATGCAAGAAACGGATGCAACAACTATAACGTCGCGCCGCTCGAACAGACTGGAGGTCGCGCTGTGGCGCAGGCGCTCGATCTCGTCGTTTATGGCGCTGTCCTTTTCAATAAACGTATCCGTATGCGGAATATACGCCTCGGGCTGATAATAGTCGTAGTACGAAACGAAGTACTCCACGGCGTTGTCCGGGAAAAACTCGCGAAACTCCGAGCACAATTGCGCCGCAAGGGTCTTATTGTGCGCCAGAACGAGCGTCGGGCGGTTCAGCTTTTCGATAACGCTCGCCATGGTGAAGGTCTTGCCCGAGCCGGTCACGCCGAGCAGCACCTGCTCATCAAGGCCGTTTTCGATGCCGCGCACGAGCGTGTTTATGGCCTCCGGCTGATCGCCCATCGGCGAATATGAAGATTTCAAAACGAATTTATCCAAATCGGGCAGCCTCCGCATAGTATTATCATTTTACCATCGGTTAACAAGGGCAAACACGCCTGACAGCGTGCCTTTTCGGCGCTTTTTGCCCTTTTCGCCTTGACGGGCGCCAGCCCGCCTGCACCTCAAAAAACAAAAATCACTCGAAAATTCATTGCTGACAGGTGCAAGGCAGTTTTGCCGGTGCAGAAATGCGGACAGACAAGGAAAGACCCGAAGAGAATACTTGCCGTATTGTCAAGGGGCTTGACGCGGTATGGGCGTATTTCTGCCCGTCAAAACCGTGTCTGACCTTGTCAACCGATGGTATTATACCACGCGCACAAAAAAATCACAAGGCAGACAAGCTGCCTTGTGATAGGTTTTGGTTTTTGCGATCAGATCTGGTAAGACGCCCAGTCGATGTCGGGAACCTTCTCGGTCCACTTCTCGTAGACGCTGTCGCCCACGCGGTCGCACTTATGATAGTTCGTTGCTTCCTGTACATCCTTGTAATACCATGCGTTCTCGTTCATATTGTCGCTCCACATGTTCATGTCGGACGTCGGCAGAAGGTCGGATACGCTCTCGGTCTGGCGATCGAGGACGCGGTTTATCATTGCGAAGGTCTCTGCACGGGTGATGTTGTTGTTCGGACGGAAGGTACCGTCTTCATAGCCGTTTATCCAGCCGTTGCCTGCGGCAAGCTCGATGTTCTTCTGTGCCCAGTGGCCGTTGATGTCGCTGAAGGTCTTGGTGTTCACATCAAGCTTTGCAAAGCGCGCTATGATCGTCGCAAGCTCTGCACGGGTGATGCTCTTGTTCGGCTGGAAGCTGCCGTCGGTGTAGCCCTTGATGATGCCCATGTTCGTAAGCGTTGCTATCGCGCGGTTGCACCACATGCCGGCCTTAACGTCGGTGAAGTTGCCTGCGGTCGTCGTGTACTGCTCGCGTGCCTCGTCGGTCAGCAGGCGGAAGAAGATAGTTGCGACCTCTGCGCGGCTGATGTCGTTATTCGGGCGGATGGTTCCGTCGGTGTAGCCGATGACGTAGTTGAAGTGGATCTCCTTATTGAGGACCTCGATGGCCTTGAGAACGCCGTCAACATAGGTGATCTTGTAGTTTGCGGTGACATCCTCGCCCTTTGCGTTCTTGATGACTGCGTCGGACGCTACGTTCGGGGACTCGCCCGGCTCGCTCTGGATGCCGGTGAGCTTGACGGAGTCTACCTTGTCGCCGGTCGCGAGACCTTCGACGGTGTACTTATCGCAGGTCACGGGGGCTATGCCCTCGGCGCTGCCGGCCGTGATGGTCAGAGGACGCTGCGTGATCGTCAGAACGCCGTCTGCCTTGATGATGAACTCAACGTTCTTGAAGCGCGCGTTGGTGTTCTTGAACTGATCGGCCTTGAGGCCCATCTCGTAGGTTCCGGCATTGACGCCGCTTGCGAGAGCCTTGCCGCTGAAGGTGAAGTCCTTCTCGGTGTAGCGGGAATCGCTGATCTTCACGGTGTAGTCCTTGACGCTGTGCTCGGTGCCGTCATACACGACGCTGTCGCTGTTGCCGGTGATCTCGACCGTGATCTTGTCGCGGATGCTGGGATCTACAGGGGGAATATACGGTTTTTCCACAGTGTATGCAAGTGAGGGCATGGGGAATTTTACGGGCAGGCCTTTATCGCAGTTGCTGGCGATCGGGTTGAGGACAGCAGACTCATTGGTGTAAAGCGCCTTGCCGGGGTCTACCGCAGTCGTTGTTTTGTCGATTGTTCCGTCGCCGTTGAGGTCAAGCTGACCGTAGGTGCCTGGCTTAGTTTCAGGCTTTGTAAGTTTGAGCGTGTAGGTAAGCTGAACGGGCGCGAAGTTGGATACATTCTCGTTGAAGGTCCATGTCAGTGTCTTATCGGCCGCATTATATTCGACCTTGAAACGATAGCTATCCTCTGAAAGCTGAGTAGCAGCGTCGCCGAAATACTGGACCCAGTTGCCTTCTTCATCGGCATTGAGTTTAATGGAGTCGAGATATTGGTCTTCGCCGACTTTTACTCTGAGTGTGTTCTCATCGAGAGTGAAATCATCGCCTATCTTATCGACAACGTACGAGCCGGTACCGACTGCGTAGAGGATGTCGTTCTTAATGCTGTCAAAGCTGACTGTCTTGCCGCCGGCAAGCATATTCATGAAATCGGTGCCGAACTTATAGGTGTCTTTTGCAAGCACGGAGTAGCACTTATAGCCTTTCTCCTGAGCCGCGGTGTAAACCTGCTTTGTCAGATACAGCGCCTTTTCCACGTTGGAAACGCATTTCAGCGAAAACATCTGCTGAGTTTCAGGGGCTGCTTGTCCGGTGTACTCATAGTCGTAGTTCTCGCTATCCTTATCAGTTGTTCCGATGCGAGAAGTTATGTCCGCCATCCAGGCCTCAATAGAATCCTTAGGCACAGAGGTTTTTCCCTGTGTTCCGGGATACTGAACGTCAATTTCAGACAGCGTTCCGCATTGATTTACTTCGTCTGCGTGAAGGCTCCCATTAAAGTTGCGAGTATATGCCTTAGTGCAAACATCATCCTTGCAGAACTGATAGGTCACGCCGTCGCTGACGAAAATAAGATACTTACGCTCTGGGGAAACAGAGGTATCGTTGTCAAGCAAAGCCTTACCTGCCAGAAGGCCGGCGTGGGTGTTTGTGCCGCTTTTGAATTCGGATTCGATTCCGGCTTTCACTTTATTAAAGCCTTCGTCTGTTGAGATGTCGGTAAGCTGTGCGGTCACGTTTGCCACTTTATTAAAGATAACAACGCCGACCTTTACCTTTGCGCCGGTATCCTTCACCTGGTTTTTGAGCTGAGTGAGCAGATCAAGCGAGGCAGTTTCCAGATCAGTGCTCGTGGATTTGTCCAGCACGAACACTACGTCGCTGTCAAGGCTCTGCTGCACACCGGGGACGGAGAGGGTTACGTCGGTCTTATAGTCCTTGTCAAATTCAGTTGCAGTCTTGGAAAGAGGAATGTTCCAGTTATATACGGTGCTTTTTTCCGTCCAGCCGCAGTATTTGCAGGTTCTGGTGGTAACAGTGCGGTCGGAAAGCTTTTTTGTTTCCTCGGTAAACGCATTGTCCTTGTATCCGTCGGTGTAGAGGCTGTTGTTGGAGCCCTCGACGCCGTTGGTATAAGATACGCCTTCGGCCATCACGCCGCTGGTGTGGTATGCATCGGCATCGACCATCTTACCGTCTTTCCAGACGGTAGTGTTACCGAAATTGACTTCGGTTTTGCCTGCGTTATTTCCGGCTTTGCCGCCAAAGCCGAACAGGCGTGAGCAGGTTGCACTATCAGCATCTACACCTGTCACATTATTCGCGCCAGATATGTTAAGAATGTACTTATAATTACCCATATTGCTGTCATTAATGTTTAAAATCGGCTTTAAGCTTTTTCCGGTATTGATGACAGTACAGCCATTAAAGTTGACTGTGATATTATGTTTACCTGCTCCAGCATCAGTGTATACATTGATAACCTTGCCGGAAGAGTTGAACGTGCAGTTATTAAATGTCATTGTAGGAGAGCTGTATGTCCAAAGAGCATAATCTCCGCTGGGGCAATTGAATGTGGTGTCCTTGAACGTTGCGGAGGTATAGCCCCAGTAGAAGGTCTTGCCCTCAATGACGCAGTTCTCAACGACGGTATTATCAGCGCGAATAAAACCAAGATAGTTAACGTTCCCTGAGCGCAGCGTCATATTTTTAAAAGTAACAGTTTTTGCACCGTCAAAACTATAGTCACCATTATACTCTGTACCATATTTAGACGGATCTGGCACTTCTGCACCAATATTCCACGCAGTTTCATCAGCACCCAAGCCGACAAACGTCAGCGATTTACCCTTGGTATGGCCATCACTTTTAACACCATAGAGTGTATAATTGCCCTCGCCGAGCTGGATGGTATCTCCATCTGCCGCCTCGCTGACAGCTTTTACCACTGTTTTATAAGCCTGAGTCATGGCTGATCCATTATTCAAATCATCGCCATTTTTGGCATCAACATAAATTGTTTTTGCCGGTGCCGGCGCTGCCTCGTCCGCGAGCGCGGAAAACGGCAGGAGCGTGAAAATCATGCAGATGCACATAAGAAGCGCAAGTCCGCGTTTTCTCAAATTCATTATCATCTCTCCTTATTAATATATTAGTTCGGCATTTTTTGCCCATGACAGTATTCTACCATTTATTTGGAGCAAGTCAAGGTGCGTTAACATATTTTGTGTATTATTTATAAAATCTACATGTCTAAATACATGACAATTACCCCCCCATTTGTATAATTTTGTACATAATTTTCGAATTTGTTGAATAATTCGGGCTTTGTTAAAATGTTATTTTTCGGATGCGCCGCCGGGCACGGGGTTTTTTTCTTTATTTTACAGTCCGCAGAGTATGAAAAAATCACAAGGCAGACAAGCTGCCTTGTGATAGGTTTTGGATTTGCGATCAGATCTGGTAAGATGCCCAGTCGATGTCGGGAACCTTCTCGGTCCACTTCTCGTAGACGCTGTCGCCCACGCGGTCGCACTTATGATAGTTCGTTGCTTCCTGTACATCCTTGTAATACCATGCGTTCTCGTTCATATTGTCGCTCCACATGTTCATGTCGGACGTCGGCAGAAGGTCGGATACGCTCTCGGTCTGGCGATCGAGGACGCGGTTTATCATTGCGAAGGTCTCTGCACGGGTGATGTTGTTGTTCGGACGGAAGGTACCGTCTTCATAGCCGTTTATCCAGCCGTTGCCTGCGGCAAGCTCGATGTTCTTCTGTGCCCAGTGGCCGTTGATGTCGCTGAAGGTCTTGGTGTTCACATCAAGCTTTGCAAAGCGCGCTATGATCGTCGCAAGCTCTGCACGGGTGATGCTCTTGTTCGGCTGGAAGCTGCCGTCGGTGTAGCCCTTGATGATGCCCATGTTCGTAAGCGTTGCTATCGCGCGGTTGCACCACATGCCGGCCTTAACGTCGGTGAAGTTGCCTGCGGTCGTCGTGTACTGCTCGCGTGCCTCGTCGGTCAGCAGGCGGAAGAAGATAGTTGCGACCTCTGCGCGGCTGATGTCGTTATTCGGGCGGATGGTTCCGTCGGTGTAGCCGATGACGTAGTTGAAGTGGATCTCCTTATTGAGGACCTCGATGGCCTTGAGAACGCCGTCAACATAGGTGATCTTGTAGTTTGCGGTGACATCCTCGCCCTTTGCGTTCTTGATGACTGCGTCGGACGCTACGTTCGGGGACTCGCCCGGCTCGCTCTGGATGCCGGTGAGCTTGACGGAGTCTACCTTGTCGCCGGTCGCGAGACCTTCGACGGTGTACTTATCGCAGGTCACGGGGGCTATGCCCTCGGCGCTGCCGGCCGTGATGGTCAGAGGACGCTGCGTGATCGTCAGAACGCCGTCTGCCTTGATGATGAACTCAACGTTCTTGAAGCGCGCGTTGGTGTTCTTGAACTGATCGGCCTTGAGGCCCATCTCGTAGGTTCCGGCATTGACGCCGCTTGCGAGAGCCTTGCCGCTGAAGGTGAAGTCCTTCTCGGTGTAGCGGGAATCGCTGATCTTCACGGTGTAGTCCTTGACGCTGTGCTCGGTGCCGTCATACACGACGCTGTCGCTGTTGCCGGTGATCTCGACCGTGATCTTGTCGGTTATCGAGGGATTCGGACGATAGGGGCGCTCTTTGATGGTGATACCACCATCGTTAATTACAAACTTAACATTTGTAAAGTTTTTGCTGACATTCTGGAACTGGTCGTTCTTAAGTCCCATATCGCTCGTGCCGACCTCGGTTCTCGAAACCTCGGCCTTGCCGGTGAACGTGAAGTCCGTTGCTTTGTAAAGTTGATTGCTTATGTTTGTGTCGTATCCATTGACGGTATGTTCTTTACCGTCATAGGTGAATTCGTCTTTATGGCCGGTTATCGTTACAACAACTTTGTCGGTTATCGGAGTGATGTCAAGGTAGCCATCTTCAACAACAATTGCAATTTCTTTGTAATTGTTGGTGGAACTTACAACAAAATCTTCCGCCTCAAGGCCCATCATGTATTTGCCTACGTCAGTGCCCTTTGCTGTTGCAGCTTTGCCTTCCTTGAGTTTGACGGTAATGGAGCTGTCTTTCACATCGGCAGTATAGCCGGTTACAGATTTCTCGGTGCCGTCATATGTCTCGGTTGCGGTGTTGCCGGTGATCTTGATTACGATCTTCTCGGCAGGCTCTATGAGCATTTCACCAAGAGCATATTCAATATCATAGTTGCCGGTTACATCAACTTCTCCAGCCATTACTTTAGCTGTGCCGGTGAATTCGCCGGTATATGAGTCTGCATCCTTGCCTGTAAGCAGATAGCTGATTCCGCTTACTTCATGACCCGATACCAGTCCGGTGTTATCAGTTGCCGTAACAGGCCACCAGTCCATAAAGCTATGGGTTTGTCCATCGTAGGTTATAGGTTCGCTGCTCTGACCTTCGATGGTCAGAGGACGCTTGGTGATAGTGAGGCTGCCGTCTTCTTCTACAACAAACGTAACGTTTTTAAAGTTCTTATTGTTGTTTACGAAGCTATCCGCAGTCAGCCCCATCGGATACGCAGTATCACTTGCATTCGTACCGGTTGCCTTGGCCTCGACACCTACTTTGAGACTAAAGTCTGTATCTTTATAATTGATGTCCGATATGCTTACAACAGTGTAGCCCTCTACCGACTGCTCAGCACCATTGTATACCTTGCTGTCATGGTTGCCCTTGATCGTGACGGTTACGGTGCCGATCGGGTTGATGGTCAAAGCGCCGGGCTTATACTTAACATTATAGTTATGGGTAACATCATTGCCGGCCGCGTCTTTGATGACAAGATTTTCCTTATCACTGAACTCGCCGGGATACGGTTCTGTTCTTGCATCCGTGCCCTTGGCGCTGTATCCCACGCCGGAGAGTTCGTGACCGTCAAGGAGGCCGCTCGGAGTGATGCCTGTAAGCTCAATTTCCTGGCCGGTGTAAGTACGAGTGGCGCTCTCGCCGGTGATGGTGACGGTGCACGGATTTACGATGAGGGTGTAAGTGGCTTCTGCCGGAGCATAGCCGGTTTTTGTTGCCTTGACCTGAACCGTCGTGCTGTCGGAAACATTTTTGACGGTGGGAAAGTCGGTCGTCCATGTATTTCCGCCATCGATGCTATATTCTATGGTAGCACCTTCAACACTTGCCGTTGCGGCTTTACCGTGGGAAGCGCCGTCATATTTGCCGGTGTAATCGGTGCCGGATACGGTGAGTCCTTCGTTTGCGGTAATGCTGAGTGTCATAGTGCCGGACTTTGATACTTGTTCCGCACCATCAGGTGTTGCATCGCTGACAACGCAGGTTACGTTGTAGTTATAAGTATCTACATCAGGAGAAGTTGTAGCAGCTGCTGTTCCTGCCGTCCAAGTGCCGGTAGTTCCATTTGCTTTCACGACATATGTACCGACAACGTTATTGTCTTTATCAGTGACAGTGTAAGTGATATCTACATAGTCATTCTTTACGCCGACCGCAAGGCCATTCGTCTTGAGCATTTCTTTGAACTCATTTTCGATGGTAAAGCCTTTGCCGTCGTAGGTCTTGCTGTTTTTGTAAGAAGCGCCGAAAACATTTACTATGCTTACAGGAACCTGGGGGTTCTCGACAGATGCAATCTCTTTTCCTTCAAGAGTTATGTTTGCACCGGCGTTTGCAGGCTGAGTGCCGCCATAGGTCTTAGTGCGATCTACGGTGATCTCGAACTCTACAATGAGCTTCTTGCCGTAGTTACCCGTCGTACCGGGATGTTCAGTGTCGGATACAAAGTTTGCGCTGTAGTCAAAGCCGCTTACGGTGACTGCGCCATTTGCAACATTGACAGTTGCGCTGTCAAAAGCAGTTTTATCGCCAAATGTCTTGCTATTGCCGTTATAGTCTGCGGTGTAGACTTTAACGTCTGTGGCATTTGCAGGAGCCTGGAAGTTAGACGCGATATTATCCGTCAGGACGGCGGTGCTGCCAAGATCAATGCTGGGCGTGCCGATGGCTTCGCCAAGCTGAGTAAACACATTGCCGAGAGAGTTTGCATCGCTTGCAACTTTGTAGAAGCCGTTTGTTACCGCTCCATCTTCGCCGATTTCGCTCATGCTGCTTGCATTAGGATAGTTGGACGAGACAAGGTGCATGTAGCGATTTGAATCGGTGCTGCCATTGGGAAGCGATGTCCCTACCTGTGCTCCGCTGAAAATACCAATGGTATATACAGATGCGCCGTAGGACTCACTCTTGAGAGTTTGTGCGTTCTTTATTGCATCATTTGCCACATTTTTACTGAAGCCGTTGCCGTGATTCGGTTCACCATCTGTGAACATAATGACAACGCGATTACGGTCTTTCGGCACAGTGTTTTCAGCGCCAAATACTTCGATTGCTTTTTCAAGGCCGTAGTCAGCCGCTGTTGCGCCGTTAGCTGTGAGAGCGTTTACAGCAGCCTTCAACGATGCTGCACCATCTGTATTAGCCTCTGTCAGATTCTGTACTATCTGAGTGTAGTTGTGGGTATACCCACCGCGACTATAGGTATTATTACCGATATCTTTTGATTTCTCGCCCGCAAATTTTACGATAGCGATTTTGCTAGTGGGGTTATCCTTGGCAATAATTTCAATGAACGAATTGACGGCCGATTTCAGCGCAGCAATTTTCTTTGTACTGTTAGTTTGCTGAACATAGAACTGAACTGCATCGGTCGAAGCATCCTCTGCACTGTTTTTGGGAGTGTACTTCGTTCCTTTAGTATGCACCCAGCCATCCCACGTGAGATTCCAACTGCATCCAGTAGTAAACGTCGAGCATTCATCACACCAAGTAACTTCTGTGTAGCTTCCATCTGAGTTCATTACATAATAAGCAGAATAGTAAGAATGATCAGATGTATCAAATGTTTGTTCATAGCTCGTAGACGAAAATCCCTTATCCATAGAGCCGGATACGTCGAGGACGAGGACAACGTCGATCGGAGTTTTCTGGCCTGGGGTAACGCTGCCTTTGACATACTGCTCAAGCGTCACCTTATACGTGTCATCGGAGACATGCGTAACGGTCTTATCCATGACAACGCCGTTTGTCTCGCTGTGCGTATTGTATGGCTCTTCCGCATCCGCAAATGCCGAGAACGGCAGGAGCGTGAAGATCATGCAGATGCACATGAGAAGCGCAAGTCCGCGTTTTCTTACATTCATTATTTTTCCTCCTTTTAATTAAAAAAATCCACCGCCTGCGGCAGAGCACCACATATTGTATCGCCTGCCGCGAACGCATACTATTGCGTGGCTTTATTCTACTAAGAGTTAGCAAAAAAATCAATAGTAAATATGATTTTTAAGCGAAATTTTACATCCCGTGTCATTACATTGTGGTGACAGGTGTCGGTTTTTGGCGGTTTTTTGCGGCTTTGTGCAATTTTGGTTGTGGATTTTTTAATTCAACCCCTCGTCGGCAAAGCCGACTGCTCCCCTTAACAGGTGAGCCAATGGGGGGCGGTGATGAGATGTGGTTCTTTTCGCCTCCCCTGCCAAGGGGAGGTGGGGCAAGACGCGCAGCGGATGCCTCGGTGGGGTCTTAGTGGCGGATTCACATTGTGCCGATACGGATGCTGCGTCAGCCCGACCGGTGGGTGCAGGCAAAACCGATACATATTGTAACAAATTAGCGCCTGCGGCGCGGATATATTTACACCTCATCTGCCGCAAGCGGCATCTTCCCCTCAAGCTCCGCAAGGGGAAGACAAATGGGGTGCAGACAAAGTTTTGCACTAATATAGCACAATCTAATGTATGGCGAAACGTTACGGTTTCCACCGGCGTTCCGAACCGGGCAGCCAGAGATACATATATCCGTAGGTGCGGCGAATCGCCACTAAAAAAGTCCGTTCCCTACAGGCGACCTTTGGCCGCAGCGGATAGCTGATAGCTGATAGTTAATAGGTTTGAATTCAACCCCCTCGGCAGCAAAGCTGCCTGCTCCCCTTGACAGGGGGAGCCAATTAGGGGTCGGCGCACAAAAAAGCTGCCTCGCACTTATGCAGTGCGAGGCAGTTATGGTTTTTTATGCAGTTTCCGGTCGGGATGCCGGAAATATCCGTATCGGCAGGGGCGGCAGCGCGCCATTGAAACCCCTCGTCGGCAAAGCCGACTGCTCCCCTTAACATGGGAGCCAAAGTCGTGCGGCAAAAAATCAACACCGGACTAACGTAGCGCGAGAGTTTTACTGTTTTGCCGGTAATTTAGAACCGGGCAACCGCAATATCCGTATCGGTAGGTGCGTCAATTCGCAGCGGAAAAACGGGAGATCATGCAGGTAAATTCCGCGCGTGTTGCGCTGCCGGTCGGGTCGAGAACGCCGCCGGTGCGGCCGTTTATGATGCCGTTTACATTCGCCCAGCGCATGGCCGGGACAGCATAGGCGCTGACGGTGGCTGCGTCGCGGAAGCTGTCGGCATATGACAGGGGCGCTTTGAGCGTGCCGCCGGATACGACCTTGTCGGCATAGCGGAACAGGAACGCCGCGAGCTGCTCGCGAGTTACGGTAGCTGAGCCTGCAAAGCGAGAGTCGGTGAAGCCGTTGGCTACTCCTGCGTTATACGCCCATGTGATCGCGTCGCGGCTCCAAAATGCGGTGTTATCGGCAAAGGGGCATTTCATGCCCTTGACCGAGGGCGAGTCTGCCATGCGGTAGAGCACCGTTACGACCTGCGCGCGCGTTACGATGGCGTTCGGCGAGAAGGTGTTTGCCGTCGTGCCGTTGACAAGGCCGTTTTCGTAGGCGTAGACAAGCTCGGGGCGGTACCACGCATCGTCGGCGACGTCGGTAAACGGCAGCGGCTCGTACAGCTCGCCAGACTGCTTCGAGGTCATGTAGTCGGCAGGGATGCTCAGCATCCAGGACATGCCCAGCTCGCCGTAGTGCGCGCTCATGATGCCGACGATGTTATAAAGAAGCGTGGCGGTCTCGTCCGGGCAGGCCGAGACGAGCTTCATGAGCATCTTGACCAGCGGCCGCACCATCTCCTTGACCTGCTGGGCGTTATACTCGGTGATGCCGGCTGCGCGCATGGTGTCGAGCAGGATATCCGCAACGACGGTCACGGCGCTGTCCTCGCCCTTCATCAGCGAGGATATGAGCTTTGCCATGTTCTCCTTTGCATTTACGGCAAGGCTCTGCTTGACGGTCTCCCACTGGTCGGGGTATGTGCCGATCAGCGGCAGAACAAGCTCCTGAATATCGCCCTGCGCGGCATAGACCTCGGCACGGGTGGTGAACACCTCGGTGAAGAGCTTCTCGACGAATTTATCGAGGAACTCGCCCTGAGTCATAACATCGCCGCGGATGCCGGAGATGATCTTGTCGGCAGTCGCGCCGGGGGTAACGGTGACATATTTGAAATCGTCGATGCGGTATTTGCCGGCGTTTTCAAAGGTTGAGAACACCTTAAGCATGCTATCCTTGAGCTGCGAATAGTTTGAGTCGAGCTTTGCCGACGGCATGACGTGGTCAACGCCGTAGCGCGCAAAACCCATGCACTCGGGCGCTACGCGAACGACGAGGTCGTTGTAGTTAATGACGTTGTGGATGTTCTCATAGATTCTGCCGCCGACCTTGGAAGCATCGGCTCCCATGGGTGCCTCGAAGGTGTAGATATACATATCCTTTGGCGAGAGGGTGACGTTTTTGCCGACGGAAGCGCCGGAGAGATACATGTCGTCAAGTGCACCTCCGAGCAGGTTTGCACCTGCCGCTCCGCGGCTGTAGCCGGTGCACCAGAGCTTGATCTTGCCGCTTATCTCGCTGTGCTTTGCAAGGTAGGTCTGAAGAAACGCAAGAGCCTTTTCGCGGCAGATGGCAAAGCCGGTGTGCTCGCCATCGAGGCCGACGTTCAGATCCCCTGCCCACTCGGCATAGTAGCCGCAGCCGCGCAGACCGACGGCGATAACGGTGTACTTCTCGCCGTTTACGCGGATCTCCTTGTTAGCAATGCCCACGCCGAAGGTATTGCGTCCGGGGCGATTCGTGAAGTCGGCATTCGCCTCAAAGTCCTCAAAACCGATCTGATCGAAGAAATCCTCGAGGTTTGCCGGGCCTTCCCTGTATCGCTCGGGGTCGGCGACGTTTCCGGCGGCAAGGCACATCGCCATTGTCACGGCGGCAAGGTCCTGCTTGTACAGATACGCGGTGTCGGTAAAATACCCGTCGCTGTAGGTAAACGGACACGGGTGATCCGTCTCCATGTCGTCATGTCCGGCATTGAACATGACGGTGCCTGTGATGGTATCGTAGCCGTTATCCGCCGCGAGCGCCGACATTGGCGCTATCGAGACGAGCAGCACGAGTACCAGCACGATGCTGAGTGCTCTTTTCATTTTTCTTCCTCCATTTTATATTTTTTCTTCCTCTTTTTCTATAATTGCAAACATAAGCGTTATAAGTCCTGCTTCTGGAAACGGGCAGAATATGCCGGGGTTCGTCATACTCATTAAGCCTATACCTATGTAAGACAGCGCAAAAACGGCAATGCGCTTGCGTTTTCGCCCTATCCACAGCATTTTAAGCCGCGAGAAAAGCATCCATCCATAGGCCGCAACGCCTACGAGTCCCATCGAGCTTATGACCTGGATAACGGCATTATGATAAAACATCAGGCTGCCGGGAACATAGGCCTTGAATATGCCTACATCCTTCATGTTGGCAATGCCTATGCCGAATATCGGGTGAGCCAGGAAGTTTTCCACGCCGAGCTTTATGAACTCAATACGCGTTTTATCTCCGACCGCCGCATTTTCAATGCGCGCGGCGTAAAGCTGCGGCAGAAGCGCGATCGCGAGCACGGCAATCACTACAATAGACACACCGAAAAGCCAATTGTAAAACCGGCGGTGCTTTTTGTTTTTAATATAAATGTATGCAAGGCACACAAGGAGCAGAAACGAGCCGAACAGAAGTCCGCTGCGCGAGCCGGTCATTATCATTGCAATGTACATAAGCACCGTGCCGATAAGATACAGATTGCTGCGGCGGACAAGGATGCATATCATGGGTATGACCATGAGGAAAACGCTTGTGACAAAGTTGCGCTGCTTGAAAAACAGCACTCCGCCTTTCTCTATAAATTTATCCAGGTTCTGAATATAAAATCCAAGGACCACGACAACGAACAAAAGTCCTCCGGTGTACAGGATTCGGGCAACGCGCTCGACGCGGTCATAGCTGCACTCATTCTCGAGCCGCGATCGGAAGATCAGATAGAGCACAAACTGACCGAGGCCGAGACCGAGAGTGTAGTAAAGCCCAATAGGCTCAAAGTAATCATCTGCGGATATTACTCCGACACCTCCGATGATAAGCGCCGCCGAAACGGCAATATAGGGATATATGAGCTTGCCGAAAACGATTTTTCGGCGGTAATAGATAAGGTTAAACAAAAGCGCGAGGGCAAACGGCACTATCGCGTACCACATGTACTGCGTAAGCACGGAAAAATCCTTGTAGTACGACACTGAAGTCAGAAGTGTGAACATGACGGTCGGAATGATGGACAGAAGATCATCCGAAAATATCATGAACAAAACGCATAGGAACACATAAAAATACATGCACTCAAGCGCCGCATCGCAGAACACTGCGATAAATTCCGTCAACAGCAGAAACGGCAGATAATACTTGCTGTTCCAGACCGCTTCGGCCGCAGTCTGCCCTTTTTTGAATAGTGTTTTAAGCATGGATACCTCGCTGGTTTTCAAATATGCCGGCAAGCTTTGCGTAAAGCTCATCCGGCTTTACGGGCTTTATGATATAGCCCGAGAAATCGCTCAAAGCTCCGCCCTGCTCGTTTATAAACGCATCGGCCGTCATCGCGAGCACCGGCACCGTCGGCCCGTATCGCTTGCCGGAGGCACGGATGCGCGAGACAGCCTCGATGCCGTTCATCTCCGGCATCTGGATGTCCATAAGGATGCAGTCGTAATAATAATCGGGCTTTGAGGCAAAAAGCTCTGTCGCTTCCCTGCCGTTTTCGGCGCAATCGACGACGGCTCCGTGCCGCTCGAGCAGGCGGCAGGTGATGGTTGTGTTGATGGCAACGTCATCTACGACCATTATCCTGCGTCCGCTTATCGCAGAGCAGTTAACCGCCTCGGTTTTCTTGACCGCGGCTTTGCCGAGCGAATACGGGATATCGACATAAAACGTCGTGCCCTCGCCGAGTCTGCTGCGAACGGATATGCTGCCGCCCTGGAGATCGATCATGCTCTTGCATATTGCCATTCCGAGGCCGCTTCCGGCCGCCCGGCCGCCGTTTTCGCTCATTTCCTGCGTGTACGGCTCGAACAGATGGCCAATAAACTCCTCGCTTATGCCGACTCCTGTGTCGGCAACCTCAAGATGCAGGATAGACGATTTTTCATTCATCTGCTTCTGCGAGGCAAAAATCGTTACTCTGCCGCCGGATCTTGTGAATTTATTTGCGTTAGACAAAAGGTTGTTTAGAATTTTCCTGAGCGATATCTCGTCGCCGATAACATCGGGACTTGTCACGGCGTCGGAATTTATAGTAAGCCTTATGCCCTTTGTGCTCATCGTTGCACCGAACACGGAATAGACCTCGTCGAGCACCGACGAGATGTTGAACGGCTTTGCATTTATCTCGTACTTGCTGCTTTCGATCTTGCTCATGTCCATGATATTGTTCAGCAGGCTGAGAAGATACTGGGACGACTGGTCGATCTGGTTGAGATAGTCGCGCAGCTCATCATCACGTCCCTCGCCGACCATCTCGCGTGCAAGGTATGTAAGCCCGGCTATGGAGTTCATGGGCGTGCGTATCTCATGCGACATGTGCGACAAAAACTCGCCCTTTGCACGGCTGGAGTCCTGCGCAAGCTCAACGGAATTGCGCAGAAGAAGCTGAGCGTCGATATCACTTGTTATGTCCGTTGCAACGCAGACATAGTGCGACTTCACGCCGCCCGTTACTATCGGAGAAAACGCGCACCTGAGCGTAATATCCCTGCCGTCGCCGGTCTTGAACGGTATATCGACCGTGCATCCGCCGCTGCCGTCAGATTCGGAAAGGGTCTTTATGACCTTATCCGCGGTTTCTTCATCAACGTTTTCTCTGAGCGTGCGTATAGCGGAGCGCCCCGTAAAATAGCTTGCAGGGAGTCCGAGCACCTTTTCGGTGTTTGCGCTGACAAAGCAATATTTGCTCTCGCCCTTGGGCTTTATTAAAATGACGTTCGGGATAAACGCCGTCATGCTTGAGAAAAGATGCTCGCGCTCGGCCACCTGCTTATACAATGCCGCGTTTTTGATGGCGATAGACGCTATTGCAGAAACCGTGCTCAAAAACGAAAAATCCGAATAGGTGTAGCCCACGCCCTTTTCCTTATCCGCAAGCAGCAGAAGTCCGACAACGCTGCCGCCGTCCTTGAGGGCGCAGATGCAGGATATGCCGTAGCTTGCAAAAAGCTCGCGCTCGGTGCCCCACATTGATTTATACAGGGGATCGGTTTCAAATTCCTTTATTACGATGTGGTTTTTGCCCGTGTCTTCGCCTTCAAAGTATTTTACGCACGGATGATCTGCGGCAATGGTAAACGCCGCAGGCTTAAGCGGCATCGCGCTGCACATAGGAACATACTTTCCGTTTTGCAGAAGGCATATGTAAAGCTGATTTACATGTATCTCATTTTTTATGACCTTGACAGTCTGGCGCAGAATGCTGTCAATATCCAGTGTTTTGGAAACACTGTCGCTGTACTGCTTTATGCGGCTACCCTGCCGCTCTTCATCCGAGAAGATCGACGTGAGCAGCTTGCGGAATGCGGATATGGCGATAAACAATATGATAGCGAGGAACAGGAACGCTTCGATCTCGGGGTTTCCGAGGTGGCCGCCAATTTTTCTGAACAGCTCAACCGTTTTCTCGAAAAACAGCGCGGCAACGCCGACGCACATCGCAGCCGACACGAGCATGAGTATGCTGCTTGAAATGACCGGCTTTGTGTTAAACATTCTGCGCTTATACAGCGAGCGGATAAACAGTATGGCAAAGGCAAGGCCGAACAGAGTGTCCCACGGGAAGGTGTTGCCCGGGAGTATCTGCACGATATTGCCGATCGCCATGAGAAAGCAGCCTATGATAAGCTCGCTTACGCCCGGCGCTTTTTTGCCCTTAGTGTCAAGTATTCTGCGGAATAGCTTTATGATGGAGCCAACGATGAGCATGAAGAACACCGTCGGAATGCCGATCTTCCAGTCCATCGCGTAGGTGAACACGGCCATACCGTTTCCGTCAACTGACACCGTTGGCGGCGCAAGGAAGAATCCGGTTGCCGAAACTATGAGGATTATGACCGTGCCGGCAAACCACACAAGGCGCTCAAGCCCGTTTTTTACATTTGCGAACTGATAAACGTAGTTATACACCAGAAAGGCGATCGAAAACAGCGCGAGCAGCGAAACATAATACCAGAACTCGTAGCTCGGGAAAACGTGAAGGCGCATGAACACCGTTCCGCCCGTCCACAGCACAAGGTCGCCCAGCAGCACGAGCCATGCGCGCATTTCGCGGCTGCGTTCTGCCGCGCAGAATGCCACGAACATCAGCGCAAAGCACAAAAACGCCGCAATATTTATGTATATGTACGATACATTCATATATCTGCCTCCGTATGCTGCTTTGGCTTTATTCCGCCGAGCATGGCCTTGAGCCACAGTGGATCGGGGTTAATTCGGCTTATCCTTGTCCCCTGCTTTTGCTCAAAGCTTTCGATCGTTTTATATGGCAGTATGCTTATCTGAAGCGGCTCGATATTAAGGAGCTTTTTCAGATCCTTATAGTCGCTGTCAAAATACCTGAAATAGACCGAAAGATGCTCGGTGAGCACCTGCTTTGTGACAACGTCGTTTGCCCTCGCCTCTGGCGTTACCTCAAGATAAATGTGCAGAAACGGCGTGTTATCCCCGTCGTATTCCTTTGCCGCTATCCAGTCTCCTATGCCGAGCTTGGACATGCGTATTACCTCGGATATGGATTTTTCGGTTATGCGCGTAAAGCCGGCTATGTCTATGACCGTGGGTATGCGGTCAACATATGTAAAGCGCGGCACACCCGTCGCTTTGTCGATCTCCGTGCATCTGTACACGTCGCCGATGCGATAGCGCATGAACGCGCCGCCGTGCAGAACACTTATGACTATCTCGTACTTTGCGCCGGGGCTGACCTCGTCCATAAGGCAGGTCAGCGGCGTATAGGAAGGGTCTGAAAGATTTCGGAGCATCTCGCTTTCGGGAATGAACTCATAAAAGCAGGAATCGGGAAACAGCACCATGCCGCGCTGCTCCCATGTATCGCAGCCGACGCAGGTCGATTCCGTGCCTGCCGCGACCTCAACAGGCGTTACGCCCCACGCGGCGGCAAGCTTATCCTTATAGCATTTACCGTCCGTCCCCGTGCAGGCAAAGCCCGTGATCTTAAAAAGATCGGCAGGCCGGATCTTTCTGTGCTCTTTGCGGCAATTATATTTTGCCTTTATGTATCGCGCGGCAATGACCGGGGATATCTGCACTCCCCCACCGCCGCCCGAGGATATCTGTTTGTCAAAATTTTCGGTTATGTAATTTGCAACGCTGCCCATGGCAAAGAAATAGTCAATGCCGCCGTTAAAGGCCATTTTGAAGCCCTTTTTCATTCTCTGACTGAAGCTGAGGTCGGAATACTCGTCGCTGTCGGGCAGCCACTCGAAGCGCATCTCCTCGTTCATAAGACTCGGTATAAGCCCCGTTTCATACGGAAGCGGCGCGCCGCCGTAGAGGAATCTATGCCCTGGTCGGATGTTGAAGTCGGCCTTTCCGTGGCCGGATACGAGCATCGCCATGGCCATGATATTGTGCTTATAAGAATCGAGCATGCTGCGCGTATACGGCGCTATTTTTATCGGGCGCAGTCCGCCCTCCCATGTGGTTTCTATCCAAATTACCGGCGCTTCGGGCAGCGTGTCCGGATCGCGGCGAAACAGCACATCGGCATAATCTTCATATCCGGTCAGCGGCATGCTGTGCAGAAACTCTTCTATGCTCTCGGGCGCGGAATTTTTGTATATGTGCCGGCCGAGGTCGGATGCGCACCAAGAGTTTATCTGCTCCTGCATGAGCCTGCGCTGGATATACATATAGTCTTTTATATTAAGCTCCAGATAGCCGCAGTATTCGTTCCATAACTGCTGCTTGCTGAACTTCCGCAGTTTCTGTTGAAATGTCATATCTTCATCCAAAAAACTATTTTTTAAAGATCTCTTTTATTCCGGCGGATGTGGGAATAAGAAACGGAACGCGTTTTTTATACTCAACGTATCCGCCGATGGAGCGTGGGAAAAACCACTTATCTTCTGCTGCCGCAAGAAGAAGATTGAGCGTGCTGTACAGCGCAGCATCCGTCCACGGGAGCTCAAAAGCATAGTGCAGCGAAACATAAAGTCCCGCAAAAAACAGCACTCCGGGATGGCGGCACAAAGCGTAAAAGCCCTTGTCATACACACGGCGTCCGCTATCCTGACGCACATATGCGTCCTTTACCGAAAACGAGCCGAAAAGCACATACAAAAGCACGAGCAGGAACGCTCCCGAAACGGCGCACCACGCGGCATCAACGCCTGAATAATCAAGCCTCAGCGCCGTTGCTGCCGCAAGCAGCACAAGCCCCGTGGGAAAGCACAGGCGCAATGCGCCTTTGTGCCACGCAGCGTCGTTAATATCTCCCAGCAGCATAAGCAAAAACGCCGCCGCTCCGATAAGCACTACAGGCATTCTATCATGCCCACAGCAACTGCATACTCACGCTCGACCTCGGCACGGTATTGCAGCGCTTTTTCCGCATCGCCGCTGCGCAGCGGCTCGGTTATGAGCTTCATTGCCTCAAATAGGCCTGTCATTCCGAGCATGCCGGAGCTGCCCTTTAGCGAATGCGCGGCGTGAAAACCCTCAAGTGCATCGTGCGCATCCAGCGCCGACATGAGCTTTAAAAAGCTTGAGTCTGCGGCAAACATGTCAAGCAGACTGTGCAGAAGCTCCTCGTCGCCTGCTACGCGCTCGATCGCGCCGGCATAGTCGTATCCGCGAGCGGCATATGCAAATCTAAGCTCAGCCATTTGCCGTCTCCTTATACTCAAATATCTCCGACGGGCGTCCGCCGGTCTTGCAGTCAAGTGTTATGTCAACCTCTCCGAGAGAGTGCATGTATTTAAGATATCTGCGCGAGGTGACCGTTGACAGGCCGAGTCCGTCGCTTATCTCGGTAAGCGGCATTTTTATGCCGACCCTTGCGCGCATGAAGCCGCGCACGGTTTCGAGCGTTGTTTTGTTTATCTTCCCCGGATTCGGCACGCCGGCGACAGTCTGCTGATCGGTGTTGTAGTTCCTGTGGGGGCAAAGCAGAATATCCACCTTATCCTGCGTCCAGACATGGGTGGTTTTTACAAGCTTCATGACCGTGTCAAAGCGCGCTATCGCCTTTTCAAGGCGCACGGAGTTAAAGGGCTTTAGTATGTAGTCGCATATTCCGTAGCACATGGCAGAGCGGATGACCTGATACTCGTCGGCCGAGGTTATCATGATCACCTGAATGTCAATATTAAATTTCCGCAGCTCCGCAAGAAACTCGATGCCGTTCATGCCGGGCATGAAGTAGTCGAGCACTACAAGATCCGCGCCGTCCGGCTTCTGCCGCAGATACTCAAGCGCATCGCCGCATCGGCGAAAGTCTCCCTCGAGCTCGAGCTGGGTAAATTTACCGAGCTGCTTTTCGAGGATGGAGCAGACCATAAGGTCATCCTCAACAATAATAGTTTTATACACAAAAACACCTCTGTCCGATATACAGCCGCTCAGCAGCCGATTTGTTTATTATTAATTTAAATATATTTATTTTACCAACTTTTTTTATCAGGGTCAACAAAAACAGGACAATTAGTTTTTAAATATCCAATGCGGCATATTAGCCCACCGGCCTTTTCCACTTGCAAGCAAATGCATATCGTGATACAATTAGCAAAAATCCATCGGAGGCTATGCCATGACAAACGAAGAAAAGATCGATCTGAAAAAAGAGATCGAGGAGCAGGACGGCTATGAATACAGCGACGAGCTGTTTTTCACCGGCGAGGGCGATCTGCTTGACACTGCCGAGGGCAGAGCCAAGTTCTGCCGCATAAACGAGACGACGGTTTTCAGAAAGAAAGACCCCACCGTTTGGAACAACTATATCTGGGTGTTCAACAATCAGGGCGTCGGAATGACGATAAAGCGCCAGAGCCACGTTGATCCGCAGCTTATGGAGTGCATCGACTTTGACGCGGACGGAAATCCCATCGGCAAGGCTTACGAGCCGACATGATGTAAACAGCAAAAAATCAGCTTCACCGAAAAATCGGTGAAGCTGATCTCATATTTATGGGCTGTATCGTTCGCCGCGCCTGACCGGCGCGGATTTTTTCTACGCGTTTTTCTTTCTTGCCGCCATTTTTGTAATAAAATACGTTATTCCGCTCAGAATAAACGCTGCGATCGCCGGGATGGAAACAACAGTAACGACAAACCATATGGGCAGCTCAAACGGGGTGAAAAATCCGCCGGCTCGTATAATCTCGGGAACAAAAAACCACGCAAGAAGCAGAAGTTCAAAAACAAGTAGCATCAGGTAATCATATCTGCCGCACTTTATGCCGACCATCGCCAGAACGGCGGCGCCGAGAACGGGGAGAATATATAGATACCATATTCCGTATATCGTAACAGGAGGTAACATCGGCCCATCGCCGTACACCTGCGCCAAAATACTCACCCCACACAGGCAGAACAGAATAACGAATGCCCACCATGGGCGCTTTTTTATGTTTTCCATAGTAAATACCTCCATTGTAATTAAAGTTAGGGCGTATTCGCTTGGAATGAAAGAGTGATAACAGTATTCTGTTGTAAATATAGTATCATATAGCAAATATTTCTGCAAGATATTTTTACATTTTTGCAAAAGTGTATGATTACGCAAAGCACAACTTGCTCGAAAAAACAGCTTCACCGAAAAATCGGTGAAGCTGTTTTCTATTTACACGTTACTTATTCCACTCGGCGACCTGAGTGCGCAGCCAATTTGCCCACTCGTCGATGCCCTCGCCGGTTCTTGCGGATATGGGGATGATGGTTATGTTCGGATTGAGCTTTTTGACATACTCTCTGCACTTATCAAGATCAAAGTCAAAGTACGGCATAACGTCGATCTTATTGACGAGGAGCACATCGCAGATCGAGAACATAAGCGGATATTTAAGGGGCTTATCGTGACCCTCGGGAACGGAGAGGATCATCGCGTTTTTGACGGCGCCCGTGTCAAACTCCGCCGGGCATACGAGGTTGCCGACGTTTTCGAGTATCGCAAAGTCAATGTTCTCGGTTCCGAGACCTTCAAGGCCCTGCTTGGTCATGCCGGCGTCCAGGTGGCACATGCCGCCGGTGTGCAGCTGGATGACCTTCGCACCGGTCTCGGCGATCGTGTGCGCGTCAACATCGGAGTCTATATCCGCTTCCATTACGCCGATGCGCATTTCGTCCTTCAAGGCCGCAATAGTTGCCTTGAGCGTGGTAGTCTTGCCCGAACCAGGGGACGACATGAGGTTGAGGAGGAATGTTTTTTCCTTTTTCAGCTCCTGTCTGAGCTTATCCGCTTCCCTGTCGTTATTCTCAAATACGCTTTTTTTGATCTCCAGTACTCTGAAGCCTTCCATAATTCATGCACCTCTGTATATTTTAGTTTAGTGAATTCATTATCGTATTCAGCACACTGTCAAAGTTTCTGCTGTTTACCGAATACTCGGCGCTGGCCGCTCTCGTCGTGCTGTCGCCCTTTTTGCGCATTGTTTCAACTGCATCCATAAGCTTATCATAAAGGGCAAAGCCCGAGGATGAGCTTTCTTTGCCTATGGCGGCAAGATAGCCCGAATCGCCGACGAAGCTGCTGTTTACGCTCTGCGAGGTAAACCAGCGCAGGAACATAACGGCGGACTTTTCGTGAGTTTTATCCGATGCAAGTATCGTCATTCCCGTGACCTTCTGTGTATATGCAGGCTTGCCGTCCTTCATATAAGGAAAGCTGACGAACTCAAACTCGTCGCCGCTGAGCTTATCGGCATACTGCATTAGATCGGACGAGGAAACGATGGCAGCCGCGATCTCACCGTCGGCAAGCTTTTTTGCCGCCTGTCCGCCGGACGAGGTAAAGCCGCGGTCGTAGGCCGTTTCGGCTAATATTTTATAGATGTATTTGCAGTTATCGCTGTCGGTGTCATGGGGGCTTACGCCGTCAAACCTCTCGCCGAGCTGCGCAACGGCATCGCGGAAAAACAGCGAATAATCCGATATCGTGAAAAAGCTCTTGGATGTGCGCTTATAATACTCATCTGCGACCGAACATAGCTTTTCAAAGCTCGATATCGCCTCGGAGTCGGCAAACATATCGGTGTTTACTATAAAAACATTCGTTTCGGCCGCTATGGGAACCGCGGAAAGCCCCTTTGATCCTTTTGCCACCGTTGTCATGCTCTTATCATACCCCGAGGTCTCCCAGCTTCCGAAATACTTATCCATATCCGCAAGCTTGCCCTCATCGTCAAGATACGCGGCAAAGTCCGTATCGCAGGCGAGGATATCCGGAAGCTCTCCCCCGTTTTCAATGGCAGAGCACACGCTTTCGTATAGCTGCGCCTGCGTATCGAAAGCCTTTGCGCTTATCGTTATGCCGCAGTCGGCTCCGTTTGTTTCGTTATACTCGCCGCACAGTGCGTTAAAGCCCGACCACATCGCGTCGTCGTTTACATACCACACGCTCAGCGTTTGAGGCTGATCAGGCTTAAACGGCGCATAGTGGGCAAAGTATATGTATATTGCGCCGCCGAGCAGCAGCACCGCTGCCGCCGCAAGCGCGATCTTATACTTCATTTTTGACATTATTTCGTTCCTTTTTGTCTGCCATATCGCGGACTTTTTTGATTTTACATAGCTTTTATATCACATTTTTTTGTCGTTTTCAACCTTATTGTGTCGTCCGGCATGCAAGATGCGTATATATTGTGGTCATAAAAGTAAAACATCAGGAGTTATTTCTCCTGATGTTTTCTGTGTATGTGGGCTTTAGTATGTGGTAAGGAATGATGTCAGGCGGCAGGTATGATCGCGGTTGCGATATGCTTTATGACTCTTCCTATCTCGCTTTGATTTATCCAATCGGTCACGGTGCTTTGGCCGATGCTGATTATAGCGCCGTGGTTTCCGATGTTCTTTGTAAGACTCTCGGCCAGAACCGCCCAGAGCTTTTTGCCATCCTCAGAGCTGCTTTCGGCAATGCTGAACTCATAGCCGATGCGCTTGGCAACGTCGCCGGGACTGTAATACTCGCTGAGCTTATCGTAAAAATCGCTGATAGCGCTCGTGAAGCTTATAAGCTCATCGCAGTTAAGCTCGCCGAGATTGAGCTTTTCCTCGTACTCGGACGGAACAACACCCGCAACGGCGCCGATACGCTCAACGCCCTCGGGAAGTCCGACATACTCAAACAGCTGATTGAGAAGCTGAATATTATTCTCAACAAGCTTGTCAAAGCTGTAATCGCTGTGCTCGGCAACGAATTTGTTTATGATATCAACGCGGCCTTCGGATATGCCATACTTTTCGGCCGTTGCCTCTGCCGCATCGTCAAGGTTTACTATCTGACTGAGTATCGACAGGCCGTAATCAATGGCTTTGTCAATGCTTTCGACGGTTTCGACAGCGCCGGAGAGTATTTCCCTCGACATATCGTCATTCGGCGCGGCAACGCTTATGAGAATGGAGTTTTTGAGGTTAGTTATATACTCTTTTTCCTGAAGCGAGGTCACGATCTCGGAAACGGCGGTCTTATAGTCCTTGCCTTTAAGCTCAAGCCCCTCGAGCACGGGCTTTGAATCGTCATTTAGTCCTTCAACGGCAACAACGGTGTCGCGGTCGTTTACCTCAACGCGGATGCTCGGGTTAACGTCTATCATTATCACGCTGTTGCGCGCCATCTGAATGCTCTGAACGCTGCTTGTTAGCGTCATTTCGTCCTTTTCGACGTTTGCGCCGTCTGCCGCCATGACAGCCATTCCGAGCATGACTATCGCGAGGCTTGCCGCGATCGATGCAACGATGCTGCGCTTCCCAGAGCGCCGGCGCGCCGATCTGACGCTTTCGGTCATTATCTCTTCAATATATTCATCTTTCACGGAGCCCAGGTGTCTGAGCAAGTCATCGCTCTTCAAAGAGATATACCTTCTTTCATAAAATGTTTTTTCAGTCTGCCGCGCAGCCTGAAAAGCATTGTTGTTGTTTTAGAAACGGATATGTCATACCGTGCGGCAACATCCGCTATCGGCTCCATCATCCAGTATCGCCGCATGAAAACGCCGCGCTCTGTTGCGCTGAGCGTTTCAAGAAAGCCGTTGAGCGCATCGATTATCTCCGCCGAGTCCTGCCTGCGCTCAAGCTCGTCAACGCCGGAAACGCACTCGGCAAGCTCGTCAAGCAGCACCGGCACCTCGCCGTTTCCGCGTTTTGAGCTGTTTTTCTGCCGCAGCTTATCGAGCGCGATATTGCGCGTTATCTTGCCGACATAGGCCGAAAGCGAGCTTGGCTCGTTTGGCGGAATGCTGCCCCACACCCTCATATAGGCATCATTGACGCACTCCTCGCTGTCCTCAGCGTTTCCGAGTACGTTGAATGCCACGCGGTGACAATAGCGGCCGTATTTAATATCTATTTGTAGCAAGGCTTCTTCCGAACGATTCAGAAAAAGCTCAACAATACGCCGATCGTCCAAAATTATCTCCTATCTTCCAACTATAGAGACGGATTATTGGCTAAAGTATCACATTTTTTTGCGAAAATTACAAGAATAATTTTTCAATATATGCCGTTTTGCAGGATTTGCAACCATTTGTTGTTGTAGATGGCGCATTAATATGTTATATTAGGTATTAATTTTGAACATTTCATGAAAGAAGGTCCGTAACTTGAAAACAAGAGTTATTTCGGCAACGGTGCTGATAATACTGGTAGTTGCCTGCTTTGCATTGGGTCCCGTGACGAGGGCGCTGTTCCTTTTGGCTGCCATGATAATGGCCGTTTGGGAAACATGCCGCGCCATCGGATACAAAAACGTCGTATGCCAGCCGTGGATACTGTACGTCTACTGCGTTGCTACGGTCGCCGAGCTCTGGTTCAAGGCCGATGCCCTCGCATTCGAGATCACGTTCTTTCTCGCGGTATTTGCCGTCATGACGTCCGGCATCGTATCCAAGAAGGTACGCGGTGCGGGCGCTCTTGCAACGCTGGGCGTTCTGGCATACCCCATCGTCCCGTTTATCATCGTGTGCAAGCTCGCGCTTATGGACAGCAGCGTGTGGATCCCGGTGTTCGCTATCGCCTGCATATCCACTTGGGTGTGTGACAGCTTCGCGCTGTTCGGCGGCAAAAGATTCGGAAAGCATAAGCTTGCTCCCGAAGTCAGCCCCAACAAGACCGTCGAGGGCAGCGTCTGCGGTGCTATAAGCGCCGTAATTGCAGGAATTATACTTTTCTTCGTGCTCAAGCAGTGGTATTCTGTCAATTGCCTCGCCTGTGTGCTGACTGCGCTTGTCTGCTCAAGCTTCGGTCAGGTCGGTGACCTTGCCGCATCGCTCATAAAGCGCATGGCCGGGCTCAAGGACTACAGCAACCTCATCCCCGGTCACGGCGGCGTTATGGACAGAGTTGACAGCCTGCTGTTCTCTATTCCCTCGGCTTACTTCTGCCTTCTGATTGCAGGAATCATCTGATCTTAACGGAGTATTATTCTGATGAAAACCTTTTCCCAGCTGAAAAAACTTCTGCTTATTATAAATCCTGTTTCGGGCCGACGCACCTCCCTGCGCTTTCTGCCCGATATAATTAAAATCTTTTCCGAAAGCGACTACGCCGTGACGGTTTTCCCGACCGGCAAAAGCGGCGACGCAACGCAGTTTGCGCAGCTTTACGGCAGCGAGTTTGACCTCATCGTCTGCATAGGCGGCGACGGTACGCTCAACGAGGTCATAACCGGCATTATCCGCGGCGACTGCCGCACTCCGCTCGGCTATATTCCATCCGGCAGCACAAACGATTTTGCAGCCTGCCACGGCATATCCTCCGACATGCTCGAGGCCGCGCAGAACATAATTTCCGGAAAACCCAAGAAGATCGACATCGGCAAGTTCGGAGATCAGTATTTTTCCTATGTTGCAGCGTTCGGTGCGTTCTCCTGGCTGTCGTACACCACACCGCAAAACCTCAAAAACATGCTCGGACATTCGGCATATCTGCTCGACGCCGTGAAGGATCTGCCAAAGATCAAGGCTCATCATCTGAAGCTTGACGTGGGCGAATTCACATGTGAGGGTGATTATATTTTCGGCGCCGTATGCAATTCGACATCGGTCGCAGGAACCATCACGCTGCCAAAAACCGTTGTTGACACCGGCGACGGCAAGTTTGAGATTCTGCTCGTTCACGAGCCGAGGACGCTTATTGATTTCCAGAACATTTTGATCGGCGTTTTCACGCAGGATTATTCCTCGCCGTTTCTCGACTTTTTCCAGGCCGATTCCGTGAAGATAAGCTCGCCCGAGGGACTTGACTGGTCGCTCGACGGTGAGCTTGGCAAAGGCTCGGAAAAGCACGAAATTGCCAATCTTGCCGACAGGCTTACTTTAATATGCTGAAAAATTACCGTCCTTGTGGGCGGTAATTTCATGAGGTTCTATGAAAAAGATCTTCAACACTATAAACAAGTTCATGATCGAGATAAGCGAGGACAACATAAACGCTCACGCAGCCGCGAGCGCGTTTTACATGTTTTTGTCCCTCGTTCCTTTTGTCGCGCTGCTGACGGCCATCATTCCTTACACCGGTCTTTCACAGGAAACGCTTTTTAACGCCATTGAGCGCTATATGCCGGACGCATTGCAGGCAATAATCGAATCGGTCGTTACCGACATATACTTTGCGCCGGGCGCGGTTCTTCCGCTGTCGATACTGTTTACGATATGGCTTTCAAGCCGCGCATTTTTTACGCTGATAAGGGGCATTGAGGATATCTTCCACTCCCCCAAATATTCATCGTTTTTTAGGCGCACAATTATTGCATGCTTCTATACTGTCGGAACGATCGCCTTTGCCATAATCGTGCTGGCGCTGATGGTGTTCAGCAAGGAGATATATGATCTTATAAACACGCATCTTCCTGCCGTGTCGCCTGCGCTGTCGCTGCTGCTGGAGCTGCGATTTGTCGTTGCGTTTTTGATGCTGGCGATCGTTTTTCTCGCAATATATAAGGGTGTTCCGGGAGTTAAGATCAAGCTTCTTCACCTTATGCCCGGCGCTGCCGCGGCGGCAGGCGCGTGGCTTTTGTTCACATGGCTGTTTTCGCTTTTTATACGCTACGCAAACTACTCGACCTACGGAAGTCTTGCAACGATCGTGATCTCGCTTTTGTGGATGTACTGGTGCATGTACATAATTCTGCTCGGCGCTTCGATAAACCAGTTCATTCGTGAGGCTCATGAGGAGCAATTTTGATGCATTGTATACAAATTTTAAATGTTAATTTTATATACATTTACAATACATATATACTATGTTATAATCATCCCCGTTTGAATTTTTAGATCAAATACAGGTGATATGATGAACCAGAACAATTCGCTTGCCATGTTTGAAAACGAGTCTATCGGCAAGCTCATGATCAAATTTTCGCTGCCGGCCATTGCATCTATGGTAGTCAATTCAATATACAACATAGTTGACCAGATATTCATCGGCCAGGGCGTCGGCATGTACGGCAACGCCGCAACAAACCTTACCTTCCCCCTTGTTACAATCGCAATGGCGATCGGCACGCTTATCGCCGACGGCTGCGTTGCGTATTTCAGCCTGAAGCTCGGGCAGAAAAACTATGACGAGGCCGCGCGCACGATGGGCAACGGCATTACGATATCGCTGCTGGCCGGTCTTTTCATAACGCTTTCGATGGAGCTTCTGCTCACGCCGGTGCTAAATCTCTGCGGCGGAACAAAGGTTGCGGAGGAAACGTTCAGATACGCGACGGAATACGCACGGATAACCCTCATCGGCATACCGTTTATGTGCATAAGCATGACGGTAACCAGCATTATCCGAGCGCAGGGCAATCCGCGCTACGCCATGATATCGAACATATCCGGCTGTCTGCTGAACGTAGTGCTCGATGCATGGTTCGTGCTCGGTCTCGGCTGGGGCGTTGCAGGCGCCGCGTGGGCAACGATAATCGGCCAGATACTCAACTTTGTGCTCGCTGTTGCATACATACCCCGTCTCAAGGGCATCAAATTCAAGCGCGAATACGCCATTATCAGAAAAAACACTCTGTTTTCATTTCTGCCGCTTGGTATTTCGAGCTTTTTCACGCAGTTTGGCTCGACCATAGTAGTTATTTGCGTAAATAATCTAACCGTAAAATACGGCATACAAAGCATTTATGGTCCGGACATCCCTCTCGCCGCTTTCGGCATAGTAATGAAGGTCAACTCCATCATCATCAGCGTTATGGTCGGCCTCGGCATAGGCAGCCAGCCCATCGTCGGCTATAACTACGGCGCGAAAAACTTCCACCGCGTAAAGGCAACGTACCTGAGAACGATAATCGTCGGCCTTATCGTAGGCGTCATCGGCTGGGCTTGCTTCCAGTTCTGCACACAGGACATAATAAACATTTTCGGACAGGAGAACGAACTGTACAACGAGTTTGCCCTCAAGTGCTTCCACATCTTCCTCGGTGTTATCTTCCTCGTCGGCTTCCTCATCCCCTCGGGTATCTTCTTCCAGTCTATCGGCAAGCCGACCAAGGCAATGATCTGCACTCTGACAAGGCAGCTGCTTTACTTCCTGCCCTGTGCATACATTTTTTCGGGCATCATGGGCATTGACGGTCTGCTGTACGCAGGCCCCGTTGGCGATTGCCTTGCGGCCGTGACTGTCGCAATTCTCATAATCGGCGAGATGCGCATTATAAACCGCAGCATAAAAGAGCAGAACACTTGATAGAACACTTGATATGAAAAATGCTTTCCGAAAGGAAAGCATTTTTTGCACGGAAATGTTGACATATTTTACATGCGGATATATTATGTTCCCATGAAGATATTATTTGCAGCCATTTCAATAACCGCCGCAGCGGCTGCTGTTATGTTATTTGTGCTTGCAGCGATAAAGAGCCGGAAAGCGTACATTGGAAAAGCCGTTATATGCTGCTGCATATTTGCAGCGTCTGCTGTGGGCTTTACATTGTCATCCGATACTGTACGGGATGACAAGATAAGCGAAGTGCATGTCACCGTAAGCCCGGTGAATGGCACTGAGGCACCGGAACCAAGTATTGACCCAACGCTCGCTCCGTCGGCTCCTGCGCAGGCTCAGGGCGCTTATGAGGCAAGCAGTAGGTCGGATAAGTTTCATCTGCCGTCATGCTCGTCGGCATCGCGCATATCCGATGATAATCGCGTATGGTTTCAGACGCGCGACGAGGCAATTGCCTCCGGATATTCTCCGTGCGGAAAATGCAATCCATAATAAAAAAACAGCTCACCGAAACCGGTGAACTGCTTTTGGCAGCGGATGAAGGATTCGAACCCTCGAAGCGCCTTCGGCACTTCGTGCGCTGATTTGATTTGTTTTGTTCGGGTTCTGGTGCCAAGCAGCTAATAAAAAAAGCAGCTCACCGAAACCGGTGAACTGCTTTTGGCAGCGGATGAAGGATTCGAACCCTCACAAACGGAGTCAGAGTCCGGTGTGCTACCATTACACAAATCCGCTAAGCGCAAGAGCTATTATACCGTAAAATCGGAATTTGTCAATACCTAATCGACATATTTTTAAGAAAAACAGGCGGTCAATTTTTGACCGCCTGTTTAGTATCATTTTTTATCGTACGATGAAGTTAACGGAGGTGTCGCCCTGCTCGTCAACGCCGAACTCATAGTCCTTGCCGGGCAGGATCGCGTTTACTGCGATGCCGACGAGGGATGCTACCGCGAGGCCGGAGAGGGATACGATGCCGATCTGGATGCTGCCGACGGAGTAGTTGATGCCGATCGCAAGGACGAGGATGAGCGCTGCAACGATGACATTGCGGCTGTTGGTGAAATCGACCTTGTTCTCAACGACGTTGCGGACGCCGACTGCGGAGATCATACCGTAGAGGATCAGGGAGATGCCGCCGATGGTCGCGGTGGGCATTGCTGTTATGAGGGCCGCGAACTTCGGGCAGAAGGAGAAGATTATCGCAAAGCATGCCGCGATGCGGATAACGCGGGGATCATAGACCTTGCTGAGAGCGAGGACGCCGGTGTTCTCGCCGTAGGTAGTGTTTGCGGGTGCGCCGAAGAGTGCCGCGAGAGTGGTCGCAAGGCCGTCGCCGAGGAGAGTGCGGTGCAGTCCGGGGTCAGCAACAAAGTTCTTGCCGACGGTGGAGGATATCGCGCAAACATCGCCGATGTGCTCGACCATGGTCGCCAGGGACAGAGGAACGATGGTGAACAGTGCGCTCAGGAGCATGCCGGTGTCAACATCCATGCTGAAGAGGTGGAACACGCTGTTTTCCCATACGATGGGCAGGCCGACCCACTTGGCGGCTGCGACCTTTTCCGCGACAGCTACGCGGGAGGCGGGATCAACGATCATGGAGATGATGTAAGAGCCGATAACTCCGAGGAGGATGGGGATGATCTTGGTCATGCCCTTGCCCCAAATGTTGAAGCAGATAACGATAACGATCGCAGCTACCGCTACGAGCCAGTTTGCATTGCAGTTGTTGATAGCCGAGGAGGACAGGATCAGACCGATGCAGATGATGATGGGGCCTGTGACTATCGGGGGGAAGAACTTCATGACCTTTTTTACGCCGAATGCCTTGAACAGCGCCGACAGGATGACATACATAAGTCCTGCGCAGGCAACGCCGAAGCAGGCATAAACGAGCAGGTCGCTGTTGACGGGAACTCCGCTGGAGGAATCAAAGCCGGTGATGGCGTTGTAGCCGCCGATGAAGGCGAAGGAAGAGCCGAGGAATGCGGGGACCTTGCGCTTGGTGAGCAGGTGGAACAGCAGAGTGCCGAGGCCTGCAAACAGCAGGGTCGTTGCGATATCGATGCCGGTCAGGATAGGAACGAGAACGGTCGCTCCGAACATTGCGAACATGTGCTGAAGTCCGAGAATCAGCATTCTGGGAGTGCCAAGGGTGCGTGCGTCGTACACGGGTCCATTAATCACGGTTTTTTCGTTCATTAGTGATTGTACCTCTCTTTGTGTAGTTTGATTTATATTAAGGGTATTTGCTGACTGATTATTCGATCTCCATAAGATAAACGCCCGTTTCGCCGTCAAACTCCGGCAGGCGAACCTCTATAAGCTCTGCGCGTGAGGTCGGAACGTTTTTGCCGACATAATCGGCTCTTATGGGAAGCTCGCGGTGGCCGCGATCTACCAGCACCGCAAACTGAATGCTGCGCGGGCGGCCTGCGGTGAACACAGCCTCGATGGCGGCGCGCGCCGTGCGGCCTGTGTACAGCACATCGTCAACGAGAACAACGTTTTTGTCGTTTACATCCGCGCCGATGTCGGCCTTTGTTATGACCGGCTGATCGCTCTCGTGCGTGAGATCGTCGCGATAAAACCTTATATCCACGCTGCCGCAGGGAACTGTCGCATCCTCGATTTTCTTTATGTTATCGCGTATGCGCTCGGATATGGGTACTCCCCTTCTGCGGATACCGACCAGAACGACATCCTCGACGCCCTTGTTCTTTTCGGTTATCTCATGGGATATTCTCATAAGTGCGCGGCTCATTGCCGCTTCATCCATAAGTCTTGCCTTGAGCTTCACGTTATCACTCCAAACAAAAGAAAATCGCCCTGCCGACAAACCGACAAGACGCACAAGAACATGACCCTCCGCGCGGAGAGACACACTATATCTGCGATTTTGCCGGCTTCTCTGAACCGTCTTAAAAATCTTTTCTATGCGATTATACTTGCTCATTCACAATTTTGCAACACCTTTTTTTCTTTTCGGTCAATATAACAAAATCCGAGGCATTTCGCCCCGGATTTTATGATCATTTAGCTACATTGTATACATCTTCGCGCAGATGCAGGAAGGTCGGAAGCTGGCGGCGGACGGAATCGACCTCGTTAAGATCGATATCGCAATAAAGTATCTGCTCTTTTTCGTCGCAGGAGGCTTTGAGCATACCAAATGGATCGGCTACCGTTGAGTGTCCCCAGCATTCGTAATCAAAGCCCTCGTATCTTGCAGCCGAGGCTCCGACGAAGAACAGCTCATTATCCATAGCTCTTGCGCGGACGCTCAGCTCCCAGTGTCTCGGGCCTGTTGTCATATTAAACTGCGCAGGGCACAAAATGACCTCGGCTCCCCTTTTGGCCATGGCTCGTGCAAGCTCCGGGAAACGGATATCAAAGCAGATCTCAACGCCCATTCTGCCGAATTCTGTATCGAACACCGTGATATCCTTGCCGGGTGCAAAGCTGTTGGACTCTTTAAAGCGCACTCCGCCCTCGATATCGACGTCAAACAGATGCACTTTCCTGTGGCGCGCGATCTGCTCTCCGTTTTCGTCAAACACAAAGCAGGTGTTATAAAGCTTATCGCCGCACTTTTCCGGCACAGAGCCGCCGACAAGTATAACTCCGTTTTCCCTCGCCCAGCGCGACATGGCTTCCCTGCTCTCGCCGTTTTCGCTGTCGGCGAAGGCATGGAAATACTTTTTAGAATACGGGCAGTTCCACATTTCCGGCAGAACGACAAGCTCCGCGCCGTTATTTGCGGCCTCGCCGATCATTCTTTCCGCTTTGTCAAACGTCTTTCCCTTATCCGTTTCCGTGCGTATCTGCACAACGGCAAGCTTGAATTTCGGTTTCATACCCTCACCTCACAGGCAGTTTTCCAGATAAGCAACTATGTCAAATTCCTCGGTCGGCGCGTCCTTGCGCAGATACAGCGGATGGTGCGGATGCCCCTTGACCGAGCGCTTACCGGCACTGTACCACTTTGCGCCGTACTTTCGGCCGAGAGATACCATGTCGAGAACGCAGTCTTTCAGATACGGGCGCTTTTCTATTATCGTGCCCCATGCCGCCCATACCGACGGCGACACGCCCTCGCCTACATTTTTTAATATGTATTCAAACGCGCGCATATTCTCGCGGTGCAGCGTTTCGTTGAGCGTCAGATCCATATCGTCGGGGTCTGTCGCCCTCTGGGCATAGACATTGAACATTATCCAGCTGTCGTAGCCGTTTCCGGCGGCAATGCGCGACACGCTTTTTAGCGTGTTGTCAAGATCATCGGGCGCGGCAGTCGATGGGTTTATGCCGATGCAGATGAGCGGATCGCTTCCGCGAGTTCCGAGAATATATCGGTAATCGGTATAGTAATCGGGAACATACAGCCACTTTTCGGCATCATAGTCCCCCCTGCCGCCGGACGATGCAAGAGCATCGTCAAAGCTTACGATATCAAGAAGGCTGCTTTCGCAGGTCGGGACGTGCATTACTTCACGGCCTCAAGCAGAGCGTCAACTCTGTCGGTATCCTCCCAGCGCACGCCGAGATCGGTGCGGCCCATGTGACCGTAAGCTGCAAGCTTTCTGTAAATGGGCTTTGTAAGCTCGAGGTCGCGGATGATCGCGGTCGGGCGCAGGTCAAAGACCTTATTGACAGCTTCGGCAAGCTTCTCGTCGGAGACCTTGCCGGTTCCGTAGGTATCGACCATAACGGACACAGGACGAGCTATGCCGATGGCGTATGCAAGCTGAACAAGGCACTTGTCGGCAAGACCGGCCGCGACGATGTTCTTTGCAACATAGCGAGATGCGTATGCTGCACTGCGGTCAACCTTGGTGGGATCCTTGCCGGAGAATGCACCGCCGCCGTGGGGTGCGCTGCCGCCGTAGGTGTCAACGATGATCTTTCTGCCGGTAAGGCCGGAGTCGCCCTGAGGTCCGCCGATGACAAAGCGGCCGGTCGGGTTTACATAATACTTGGTGCTCTCGTCTATAAGCTCGGCAGGAACGCTGGGCTTTATAACAAGCTCGACCATATCGTTTCTGATCTGCTCAAGGCTTACGTCGGGAGAATGCTGAGTAGAGAGAACAACGGTGTCAACGCGCACGGGCTTGCCTGCATCGTCGTACTCCACGGTGACCTGAGTTTTGCCGTCGGGACGCAGATAATCGACAAGGCCGGATTTTCTGACAGCTGCGAGGCGCTTTGCGATCTTGTGAGAAAGGCTTATTGCCAGGGGCATAAGCTCCTCGGTCTCGCGGCAGGCGTAGCCGAACATCATGCCCTGGTCGCCTGCGCCGTTGTCAAGCTCGGCATCGCCGCTCTCCTTGGCCTCGAGCGATTTGTCAACGCCGAGGGCGATATCAGCAGACTGCTCGTCGATGTTTGTGATTATGCCGCAGGTATCGCAGTCAAAGCCGTACTTTGCTCTGTCGTAGCCGATATCACGGATAACGTCGCGCGCGATCTTTGCAATGTCAATGTAGCACTCGGTGCTTATCTCGCCCATGATGTGGACAAGGCCGGTGGAGACGGTCGTCTCGCATGCAACGCGGCCGTTGGGGTCCTTCTCGAGGATTGCGTCGAGGATTGCGTCCGATATCTGGTCGCAGATCTTATCGGGATGTCCCTCGGTTACAGATTCAGATGTAAACAGTCTTTTGCTCATTTCTTTTTCCTCCGAAAATAGTATTTCCGAACACGCATCAGGCAATTAAAAAAACTCCGTCTGGCCGACGGAGCAACAAGTTTGGTCATAAGCCTCATCTTTCGATAATCACCGCCGGATTTGGCACCTTGCCTTCGCAGGTTGCCGGGCTTCACAGGGCCGTTCCCTCCACCACTCTTGATAAGGTGTTCAGTTTTCGTATGAATTATAGCAGATTGACGCACATTGTCAAGTAGAAATTGAAAAACTTCCCGATATGCTGTATACTGTGTCTAAGCTGACGAGAGTCGAACACGTATCGGTTTTGACGGGCAGATTTCCGCCCATGCCGCGTTAAAGCTCTTGATAATACGTCAGTATTCTCTGCGAGCTTTGCCTTGCCTGAACAAAAATCTGCTCCGGCAAAACTGCAAGGCACCTGTCGGCTGTGCTTTTCGAGATATTTTCGGCTTTCTTTGGTGCAGGTGGGCTGGCGCCCATCAAGACAAAAAAGGTGAAAATAGCCGGAAGGGTACGCCGACAGGCGATATGGGTTCAACTCTCGTCAGCTTAAAACGAAATTAGATTCGGAGGTTTACGCCATGATAATAGTATTAAAGCCGGACGCATCCCCCGAGCAGGCCGAGGAGCTTCGTTGTTGGATACGCTGCCACGGTCTTGAAGTGCAGACAACGCGCGGAGAAAATCAGACCGTGCTCGTCGTTATCGGCGAGGCCGACAGGCTCGATGCGGCATATATCGAGGATATGGAGATCGTCGAATATGTAAGAGCAATCACGCAGCCATATAAGCTTGCCGGGCACAAGGCGCCGAATGACAGCAGCGTAGTTGATGTCGGCGGCGTTAAGATCGGCGGCGGCACGTTTACGATGATAGCAGGCCCCTGCTCGGTCGGGAGCACTCAGCAGATAATCGACATAGCCCGAGAGATAAAGTCCGCCGGAGCACAGCTTCTGCGCGGCGGCGCATTCAAGCCGCGCACTTCGCCTTACAGTTTTCAGGGCATGCGTGCCGACGGTCTTCCGCCGCTTATCGAGGCCGGGCGCGTCTGCGGCATGCCGACAGTCAGCGAGATAACCGATAAGGAGCAGCTTCCGCTGTTTGATGATGTTGACATGATCCAGATCGGCGCACGCAATATGCAGAACTTCGAGCTTTTAAAGGCGCTCGGAAAGCTTGACAAACCGGTGCTTTTAAAGCGCGGATGGGCAAACACGGTCAAGGAGCTTCTGACCTCGGCAGAGTACATAATGAGCGGTGGAAACGAACAGGTTGTGCTGTGTGAACGCGGCATACGCACATTTGAAACCGCAACGCGAAACACGCTTGATCTGTCGGCAGTAGCTGTGATAAAGGATCTGAGCCGGCTGCCGGTCATCGTTGACCCAAGCCACGCAACGGGTCACGCAAAATTTGTTGAACCCATGGCGCTCGCCGCAGCGGCCGCCGGAGCGGACGGGCTGATGATAGAAGTTCATGACGATCCGGCGCAGTCAAAATGTGATGCGGCGCAGGCCGTGACTCCGGCGCAGTTTGCCGTTATTGCCGAAAAAATCAGCGCACTGCGCAAAGCAATTTTCTGAACATTTTCTCATAAATAAACTTCTTGACATCGCCGGTAGGCTATGCTATTATATTTCAGCGGCAATGTGCAGAAGTACCCAAGAGGCCGAAGGGGCTCCCCTGCTAAGGGAGTAGGCGTGTAAAAAGCGCGCGAGGGTTCAAATCCCTCCTTCTGCGCCACGAAAAGAGCACACATTAGTGTGCTCTTTTCAATAGCTAAATATTCGGAGAGTTATCGAAGTGGTCATAACGAGGCGGTCTTGAAAACCGTTTGGGCTCACGCCCACGTGGGTTCGAATCCCACACTCTCCGCCAATGTATGACAAATCCCGTAGTTATTGAAACTGCGGGATTTTCTTTGTTTATCAATCATTTGCGGGCTTTGCACTGTGCAGATATTTTCCACAAATTTCAGACAACATCTGCCGTTTACAGGGCTTTTAAGTGGCCATTTTACACCACTTTTTACACCACCTAAAAAATGGGAGGTGTTATTCCACGTCCACAATCCCGAAATAATACGCTGCCATCTTTGCATTGGGGCTTTTCGCGTCCTTATCAAACAAAAAACGCCTTTGCCATGCAAGCGTAAAATTCGGGTGTGCCTACGTTGTATTTGTTGGCGACGGTGCAGTAATCCGAATACATCATGTTCATTGCTAGATGATATCGGCAAGGTTTGCCGATGCTTCGTCAATGCCATTTATCCGGCAAAATTCTTTGATGGTTGCAATCATCAAACGGCCTCCGTTTTATGGTTTACAAGGGATATTTACTTACTTGATGCGTCGACGTTCTTTTCATGCACTGCGCCGAAGTAGAAAGCAATTACCATTAGGGCAATGTTGTTCACCGCGTCAGCAGCGATTGTGCCAACGATGGACAGATATGCCCATACTGCCAGCACAACGAAAGTAACGATGGTTTTCACCTTTATAAGGTTTGCAAGATTTTTAAGCATGTTTACACCTCCTGTTGATGCGCCTGTTTATTTATGTACTTATCTAACTTATCTTTTGCGACGGGTACTGTGTGGTTTGCGCCGAGCTGCCCCAGCCCATCAAGGCAAGCGGATAGCGCGTAGACTATTAGCGTCAATTCTTTACGCTCGGCGGCGGCTGCTTTTTCAATCCTGTCCATGCGTTCGTCCTGTTCGGCCTGGTGCTTTATCCAATCGTGAATTTTGTTGTAATAGCCCATAATAGCTATAGCCGCCGCGATAACAGCAGCAGTTGTAATGATCGTTTGTGCCAAATCAATTACTCGCTTTCAAATTCATATTTTTCATTTCTGCCTTTAGCCCGGCTGCGTCGATCACCTTGACCCATGCGCCGGAGATTTTTCTATATGCGGTTTGCGCTTCGGCGAACGTTCCGCCAGATTTGATGTAGATACCCGTGCCGATAGCGGCGGTTGCCTTTGCATACAGCGTCAAGTCGGCTGCTGCTGTGGTGTAGGTCTGATCGGCGCTTACAAGCTGTGTGCAAGCTGCGTCGCCGTACCAGCCGTGCCACGTTGCACCGGCCTTGACGTTTGCCGTAAATGTAACCGTATCGCCGTCATAGGGCGCTGTGTTAGATACCGCTACGCTGTCTATGCCGTCGCCTACAGCGTTTGCGGCACAAGCGTATTGATTGAAATACAGCTTCAGATCAACATACTTTACACGCTGGGCGCTTAAGTTGGGGCCGTGTATATGCCAGCGTATTTGTGTGCTTTTCGTACTGCCCGTTACAGCGGCATTGGTTATCCCGTTTGATGTGCGCACATGCTGCGTAATGGACGTATAGTTCCCTGTGTGAACAGCCGTGCCGCCGAATTGCAGTGCAACGGTGCAAGTGCCGCCGCTGCGCGAACAGCTTATAACGGAATCTGCCTTGAACGGATGAGCCGTGCCAGATGGGAACAGCAATTCCTTTGCCGCGTCGTTAAGCGTCGCATAGCCATCGGCGCTGCCGTTCAGATATTTTCTAAACGCATAGGTTTCTTTATCAAGGTCGCAATTAACTGCTGTGCAGTACGTCGACGAATTATTGATAGTTATATTCAGTTCTTTGGTGATTACCGTCGCCACCTAATCACCCCAAATCCAAATATATATCCCCGTCGCTGCCCATGCCGGCGATAGGTGCGCCGCTGCCGGTGTAGACGGTCGCAAAGCTTAGCGTGCCCGTTATGGCCGCGCCGGTCTTATCGTGCGCCGTAGCGCCTTTAAGCAGCTTGTCCGCCGATACGGTATCATTGCGCAGATCAACGACGGTCTCGCCGTTAATGATAACATGGTTTACCGCCATAGCCTTTAACCTATGGTCACGGTGCGCCCACCGGCTGCATTATCCGCGTAAGCAACGGGAATAGCCGCAACAGTCACCGCCGACAGATAATCATAGCTGTCATCGGGCTGCACTACCTGCTGCGTGAAAGACGGCGTAACGCTTTTAGTCTGCGCGTTGATGCTTTTACCGCCGTATGTGCCCGTAACGCCCAGCACTTCAACGCCGGATTTTATGTTACCGGGTATCAGCTTTGCTTTTTCGGCGCTTGCAATGCCTACCTTGCCGCTGCCGTCGTGGAAGCCCTGCGGAACGGTGTATTGCCCGTCCTTCGTGGTGATGCTGCCGGACACAGCGCCGTTGTTGGGCATCGTGCCGGTTATTTTCACACCGCGTGCGTGGGCGGTTTTACCAACCAGTATTTCAGCCGTCGCAACGGTATCATCCGATGTGTCGCTGTCGAATTCACAAGTGCCCGTTTTTGGCGCGCCCGATTTGTCGTGGAAGGTGCTGCCCTTTAATACATGCGCCGCATCGGCAGTATCGCCCGATAAGTCAATCAGCGTCTCACCGCTGGACAGCACCACTTTATTTACATATTCATTAGCCATTTATCAAGCCTCCAATGTACACTGTTCTGCCGCCCGACGTATTTGATACGCGCTGCACCTCGATTGCTTCAACCGTCACATCGTCGCGCATTTTCTTCCCGTTGGTCGCCAATTTCTGCGCCGTGAACTTCGGGTCAACGTCGTATGCTCCTGTGTAGGCCGGAAGATCGCCTATCGGCACGATCTCGCCGAAATACACCGCCATTGTCGCAGGATCAAGCGCAAAATCGACAGCCAGTGTGAAGCCATCGTCGAACGTGACCGGCAGAACGCGGTTTATCATTTCAAAATCTACTGCAATGGATATCATTCAATAACGCCGTCCTTTAAGATACAGTCGGTGTTTTCCCGGAAGATCGCCGACGCAAGCGCAAGACCGTCCGTTGTCAGCACGCGCAGTTGGATTTCCGCTTTGTTTTCTGCCGTAAGCGCCAGCGTTTCAGCCTGCGTAAGCGTAACGCATATATCCTTGCCCTTCAGATCGCAGTCGACTTTCGTCTTATTGATGATGACCTTGCCGCCCTGCGCTATCGTCACCCACACGGCATCCAGCGTCGATGTATCGAACGGCAGGGTAAATTTAAGCGTAGGTGTAGTGCCACGATACATAATATCACGCCTTTCCTATAATGCGCTGACAGAAGATCATTACCCTGAGCATATCCTCCGTCAGGTCGATCACGCCGTTGCCCTTGCCCTTGATTATGCCGTCATGCATAAGCTGCCTGACGGTGTCGCGGTAAAAGCCCTCCGGCACATCCTCGATTTTGTTCCATCTGACCATTTCTTCATCCTCGCTTTCTGCTGTATATTTCGGCCTGCCGAAGCCGTATACTGTGTTGTTGAGTGTTCGGGTAACGCGCTTTACGGCGTTTCCGGCGTTGCCCTCTATGGTAACGAACGTATTGCCGTTTACGCTTTCGACAATGCCCGTGTGGCATGGCAGCCCGTCGCGGCTGTCGCGCTGAAAAAACTGATCGCCGACCTGCGGCTTGGTGAAAAGCCTCGCCTGTGCCGCGTAATACTTCGCCCAGCTCACGCAACTTGCGCCGTAAGGTCCGGTAAGGCACAGAATATCCTTTGCCTCGCTCCCGGCAATACGCCAGAAGCACCACGCTACAAAGCTTGTGCACCATTCATAGCCGTTCTTCGGTGTGTTCCAGAATTTCGCCTTGTCGAGCTCCGCCTGAAACATCGTGAAGTTGCCCCGTCCGGCGTTATCCTCAAAGCTGTATAAATCCTTGTCCGACGCCTTTTCCTTATAGCCTATGTACTTTGCCGCAAGTGTGAGTACCTGCTTCGGGGTAATTTTCATAGCTCTACTTCCTCTATCAGTGCGCGGGTTTCGAGTATGTACAGGTATTTACCCATCGTTGCCGCCTGCTCTCGCAGGAGCTCTATAGGGCAGGTTGGGGTAAAATCAAGCTTGCCCGCGTCGTACTTTACAAGCATTCTGTGCAGCTTGTCGTATTTGTCCTTAAGTTCGATATACTCGTTTCTCATGCGCTCTTTGTAATCCATTTTTATGTCCTCCATTTTCTGTTTCGGGGTAATGTTCATTCCGCATCCTCCCACGCACTCGGCAGCGCCGACGCATCGTATACAACATTATCCTGCAAGCACCTGTGTACCTTGCCGGAAGCGTCCTTGTAGCATTCGCCGGTCATGTACATACCGCTCGTTCCGAGAGGGGCTACCCATGCTTTAGCCTTTGCAGGGTCTTTCGTGTGGCACAGCCCCCACAGAGCGCGAAGCGTTGACGGCCTGCCCTGATAATTCGCGGCGTTGTACGGCTGTATAAGCGTCCACACCTGCCCTTCATCCGCAACCGGCGTACCGACAGGACATGCGCTGTAATCCTTCTGCGCGTCGAAATCGGGCACTTTGCTTTCCTCCGCGATTATCGCCGTGCCGTCCATCGTGCTTGCGCGTCCGCGCAGATTGAGCGCATCGTCCGCGCCCTTTTCCTTCATTTTGGTCATGGCCTCTGTCTTCGTCATATGCTGTTGACTCCTTCCTTGTATGCCGCCTCAAGGTCGCCGGTGCTCACGGCGTTTGCTATCTCGGTTCTCATATCCTGTACAACACTTGCGTTCTCGTTGACTTCGAGCATTTTGCCCGTCATCAGCCATTCGGCAAGGTTGCTTTCGATTTCAACCTGCAAGCCGTCCTTTTCCTTGACATGGATAACATATTCGTCGTATTCAAACAGCGGCGTTGGGTTTTCCACATCTGTCGGTGTGATGTCCTTTATGTTTTCATGCAGTCGAATTTCTGCATATCCCGGCATCGGCCAGTAGCTTTCTACCGTGACCGCTACCGGTGAAGCGTTGCCTTGTACTCTCATAATGCTGCCTCCTGCGGGATGTAGATTAAACGAGAACCAGTGTCACTATATTGTGAAGTCTCGGGCATATAAAATTCACTGCAAAACAATCCTGCATAACCTCTGCTCTTGACCGCGCTTCCACCATAGGTATATACAGCAGATGATGAAGACGTGTTCACACTATCACAATAATAAGTCGAAGAACTTCCACCAGCCGTGGTAGGCAACATTACATGTGAATTGTTGGGGTCAAAGCCTACCGTCTTGATGTACTCGCCGCTCCAATATTGATATGCCGCTGAATTGATGAAATCACTGTCAGCCGGTTTTTTCAGATTGTAATTGGTGGTATATGTAGCCATCAGGCAGATACCTCCTCTTTAAGATTTTGCCATGTCTTGGTTTTCACGCTGCCCCAGGTCTTTGTTTTCGCACTGCCCCAAATGTTATAAAGCAGGCTTACGGAAAAGGTCATATTGTACGGCAGCATGCGTTCAAGCGTCTCACGGATGACGTTTTCCTGCTTCTTTACGCCCAGCGCGACTTTTACATCAACATTGAAATTTGAAGTTGTGATAGTAAGCACATAGCCGTCCTTGCCGCACAGCGCTTCAAGCCAGTTTTTCAGGCTGCGCCGCGTGTAGGGCACGTTTTCAGTGTACAGGCTTTGCAGCCTGAAACGCCTGTCATCGAGCGTATCGGACGCATACGGCGATATGCCAAGCATGCTTTCTCGCCGCGCTATGCCGTCTTCGGTAGCTGTTTGTATAAACTGATCGTTCATACAGGCTTCGGCGGCATCCCACAGGGCTTGTATCTCCGGCGTTTCCGTATCCATGACGGCGCGGATTTCCGCAACGTCCTTCAAAACGCCGGGCAAATATTCTTTCAGGTCGATAGTGCGTAGATTATTAAAGTTGCGCATTGCTGAAAAGCCCCCTGACTGCTACAGCGTCCTTATCCAGCGTTAAATTACTGGTTTGATTGTTTATCTTCGTGCCGGTGATATCCACGATACCAGGAACGGCAAGCAGCCGCGCTTCTATCTGCGATATGCGGACTATCAGGTTGCTTTCCCGCGCCCATGTAGCATTAAGCTCTGAATAGTATTTATACAGCAAAACAGCCGCCGATACGCAAGAGTGTCCACAGACAGCGATGAGCAGTTCACCAGCTACGAGGCACAGGTGGATTACTACACGCAATACATCAAACGCAATCCCGAATGGGAGTTTGTAAAAGTATACACGGACGAGGGCATTTCCGGCACGAACACCAAGCATCGCATCGGCTTCAATGAAATGATCGCCGATGCCATGTCCGGCAAAATCGACCTCATCGTCACAAAATCGGTCAGCCGCTTCGCCCGAAACACGGTCGACAGCCTGGTTACCATCCGCAAACTGAAAGAAAAAGGCGTAGAAGTCTACTTCGAAAAAGAGAACATCTACACCTTTGACGGCAAGGGCGAACTGCTGCTCACCATCATGTCGAGCTTGGCACAGGAAGAAAGCCGCTCCATTTCGGAGAACGTGACCTGGGGGCAACGGAAGCGGTTTGCGGATGGAAAGGTCAACCTCCCATACAAGCAATTCCTCGGTTACCGCAAAGGCACAGACGGTTTTCCAGAAGTCGTTCCGGAGGAGGCAATCGTTGTCCGCCGGATTTATACTCGATTCATGGAGGGGTTGACGCCGGGAGCCATTGCAAAGGAGCTGACAGCAGATGGGATTCCGACTCCATCGAGAAAACAACGCTGGCAGACCAGTACAGTGGAAAGCATCCTTCAAAACGAGAAATACAAGGGCGCTGCACTCCTTCAGAAATGCTTCACGGTCGATTTCCTCACAAAAAAGAGGAAGGCCAATGAGGGCGAGGTGCCGCAGTATTATGTGGAACACAGCCATGAGCCGATAATTACGCCGGAAGAGTTCGACAAAGTTCAGACGGAGCTTGCGCGGCGCAAGCAGATCAGCCGCCAGTACAGCGGAAAGAGCATTTTTTCTTCCCGCATCGTCTGCGGGGACTGCGGTTCCTACTTCGGCTCGAAAGTCTGGAACTCGACCTCAAAATACCGCAGGGTCATCTGGCAATGCAACGGCAAATTCAAGGGTGAGCACAAATGCGAAACGCCGCATCTGGACGAGGAAACCATCAAAGCACGGTTCGTGGCAGCCCTTAACGCTGTTATCGACAGCAAGGACAACATCCTTGAGGATTGCCGATTGATGCAAGCCACCCTGACAGACTGTACAGGCATTGACACAGAAATCGAGAGCCTGCTTGAGGAGATCGAAGTTGTAACCGAACTGACAAAACGCTGCATAGCGGAAAACTCACAGACGGCACAGAACCAGGAAGAATACGCCGCCCGGTACAATGGGTTTGTAGAGCGGTATGAAAAAGCCAAGGCACGGCTCGAACAGCTCCGCACTACAAAAGCTGCACGGGAAGCCCAGGCAGAAGCCATCGGAGCGTTTATGTTTGAGGTGCAGGAATTGGATGCCCTCACCGAGTTTGACGAAAAGCTCTGGCTCACCATTATCGACACGATAACCGTCCACGCCGACGGACGGATGACCTTCAAATTCCAGGGTGGTAAAACGCTCACTTCTTATTGACAATTCTCTAATCACGTTGTATAATCGGTATATACCGAAAATAAAAGGAGGAAAGCGTCCATGCCAAGACCGCCACGGTGTCGTCGGATTTGTGGCGTACCACAAGTTGATACCTTCTGCCCCAACGGATGTGGGGATAGAGAGCCGATCCTGCTGACGCTGGACGAGTACGAGGTCATGCGGCTGGTTGACCTGGAGCAGCAAACCCACGAGCAGTGTGCCGCGCAAATGGACATTTCCCGCTCTACCGTGCAGGAGATTTACGAAAGCGCACGGCGCAAGATCGCAGCGTGTCTTGTCCACGGGAAACCGCTGCACATCACCGGGGGAAA